>ERZ824600.12-NODE-12-length-256744-cov-9.271644_pt1 | contig 256744 bp, 275 predicted proteins | sample MGYA00519933_ERZ824600 | MGnify/ENA primary metagenome ERZ824600 (study PRJEB31778, sample SAMEA3449178) | human gut metagenome | biome: human gut; feature: human-associated habitat; material: faeces | place: United Kingdom | collected 2010/2012 ...
GATATGGCAGGTAAAATAGTTTTAGATACAGCTGAATTAGAAAGTACAGTTGGGGTTTATACAAAAGCTATAAATACAGACTTCCTAGATTTAATTTCTAGTGTAGGTCAAAAGATGGCAAACCTAGATGACAACAATGGCGTGAAAGAAGCTCAAATGGAAAACTTCAGAAAGTACGAAAAACAATACAATGATATGTTAGATAGTGCAAATAACATTTTAGAAATAGTCAAAGACTACTATGATGTAGCTGACTTTTTAGCTAAAGGTGGAAAAGTAGGAGAAGTATCAGATAGAGATGCTTCATTCAAGACTGAGAAAGTTGATACTGGAAGCATAATGGCATAGTTAAATTTATAAAAATTTTAATTGTACATAATAGGGAGGGGTATGTCATTTACTGATATATCTCTCCCTATATTTTTTTGGAGGTGTCACAATGCACATTTACACTAATTTAAAATTAGGAGATAATCAATTTAAATTTATACTTTTAAGCAAAGTAGAAATGGGTGGGCAACAAGCAACTTTAACATTTAAAGATATTTTACAATCTGAGCAAAGATGTAAAATAATTGCTGACCTAGGAAATCCTGTTCATATAATATCTGTGGAAGGGTTTAATAATGTAATATTAACTCCTGCAACTAATACTTGTTGTGCAAACTTTACACAAGTTGTAAACAAGCTATCAGCACAAGCCAGTAAAGAAACAAGACCTAGTGATGAAGTCCTAGGTAAGCTAGCTACTAATTTAAATGTTTCATTAGAAAAAATGAATATAAAAGAGTTATTAACTGTTTCTGACATGCACAAATTACTTGATGCTATGGTACTATTTAAGAACTATATAGAAGGCAAAGAAGTATTTGAATTAAGTGTATCAGAATACAATATACCATTAGAATATAGAGAACAGACTTTAAAGGTTATAGAAGCTGTTAATAGCAATTTTGATAGTTATGATTTATCTTTCCTAGATAGTGAAGATAATAAAACATTATTTATGGAAACTCCTGAAGATGAGGTATCATTACAAATACCTACTTTAGATAATATAAAAGCTGGTATAGATTTACCTTTAGCAAAATCTAGTTATTTCTCTCCTTTTGGTGTGGACACTAAAGTTATGTCTGAACCTTATTCTGATTACGAAAGACTTTTACCAGCTGGTTATAACATATCAGATGTTGTTGGAACACCTGATAATTCAGATTTACCAATACAACCAAATGAGGAAAAATTCTATAAGAAACTTTGTAAGTTAATAGATTTCAGTTTAGCACATGAAGAATATAAGGCAAGTATTAATGAGTACCTAGAAGGACTTATTGTTAAGGTTGCTTCATGGAACTGGATGTTTACAGGACATTTTCCTGTAAGTTTAGCAGAAGATGATGTTGATGAATTTGGTAATTCAAAAAATGAAAATACAAATGCAAATGAATCAAATGTTGAGTACCCAGTTAGAAAAGGTGATATAGAAGCTCAAGGTATATTTATGGGTGAACAAGCTGAAAGATTTATTCAAGGTGATGTTACCATAGTAGAATACGTAAAATCTTCAGAGACAAAAAATAAATACTCTGTAGAAGAAGATACAGAAGAAAGTGTATTAAAAAGAAGATATGCAAAAGCAGAAGCTGTAATAAAATTATTACGTTGGGGTAATAGAAAACCTAAGAAGCTACATGTTGCAGACAACCCTAGGTACATTGATTTATTAACTTATACTCCTTCTTCATTCTCTGGAAGTTATGCTGATTTAAAACCTATAGAGTATAGTGATGGTTCTAAGTATGCTAATTTAAAATTAATAAATTATAAAGCACCAGTAAAAGATACTTTATATGCTAAGTCAAATGGGTATAATGAAAAGCTATTAGACACAACCCTAGGTATATCATGTGTAGAACAATATGAAGGTAATGTATACAGAAATATTTATATGTCAATATTTGATTTTATAAATATTTTACAAGAAAATCCTAAAGCTTTCTCAGGTATAGAATTAGTAGATGATAAGATAAAATATACTGGTAACTATGATGAAGATTATTTAGAAGATAATGCTATAAGTTTAATGGATGTGTTAGCAACATTAAAGTCTGATGTTGATGGTATTAATGCACCTTACTTTAACAACAATACAAAAGATTTCTATTCAGTATTTATGGATAAAAGTAAAATTGGTAAAGACCAATTTATTTTATATACCTTAGCTCAAAACATAGGTGATAGAGATTTACTTCCTTTATATAAAGGTTATAGCTTTAAGACTATAAAAGAATTAGGAAGTAAGATTTCAATGCATAATACTTTTATAAGACTTTCAGATACTGATAGTGATGCTTTAATATTAAATACTATAAAGGAATTAGACATAGATAAATATTTAGCTATTACAGAATTAAGTGTAGTATTTCCTTTAATCTATAAAGCTAACGCTGCTTTAGTTGCTTTAAGAAGACAAGGTAACCAAATAACATTTGAGGATAAGATAAGGGAATACTTAAAGGTAATGATAACTGAAGGCTATAATACAAACGTCCTAGCAGAAACAACTAAAAAGAGTACTGTAAGTAAGACTTCTAATGAATTAAAGAAATTAAATATTACAGGAAATCCTAGTACAAAAGCAACTTCTAGTATAGATACAAATAATTTCTATTGTGATATGCCAGAAAGTGATGGTTCTAATTATTTCCCAATAGTTAAGAAAGTTAAAGGTAGTGATGGTAAAGCAGAACTAAAGGTTGTTGGCACATTATGTAATGCAGAGATAAACGGTGTAAAGTCTTATATAATAACTTCTAAGACATATTCTAATGTAAAGAATAAACCTTTATCAGTAGCAAAAATACTTAAGTTCATATTTAGAGATTATGCGTTTATTGCAGAAGGTAAATTTGAGAATACATTAGTAAGATTTACTTCTAGGGAAGACATGGCTAAATTATTAAGTGAGGCTTAGTTAATTGGTTCATGTTGACCGTAATCTTATGTATGACTCTATACAGAGTATAAATAAGAAATATGCTAGTGGTATAGTTGGAATATTGGACTTTGAAAATTTTCTAAGAAGAACATTAACTAAACAATTTAATGAAGCTGTAGCTAATGGAGAGGTTTCTTTTCCTATGGAAGTAAGAATCTCTCCTAGTATTTCTGAGTTGAATTCAGAAAACTATGACCCGGCTAGAATAATAAGATTAGAAGAACCTTTAAGGTATAAAGGTATTCCTATATGGTGGGGCAAAGCAGCAAATGCTGTTGACCTAATGTGTGGCTATATTAATGGAGATAGTAGAAAGCCTTGTAGACTATCTTTTGATGATAACACTAAGCATGGCTTCCTAGGAGGTATAACTGGTTTTGGTAAATCTGTTACATTAAATGATATAATATTTTTTATAGCAATGAAATACCCACCATGGGAAGTCAACCTAGTTTTATTAGATGCTAAAGGTGCAGATATAAAAAGATTTGGTAAGTTCCCTTTACCTCATATTCTTTCTTTAGGTGCTACAACTGATACTGATTATATAGTATCTTTATTAGAAGAGCAACAAAGAAGAATGGTACAGTTACAAGCAGCATTATCAAAAGTAGGGTCTGCTAAGTTAAAAGACTTTATGAAGAAAGTTCATTTAACTGTTCCTGTTACTTTAATAATAGGTGATGAGATTCAAACTTTATATAAGAACGCAGGTAAAGATGTTGATAAAATAAATAGTATTTTTGATGCTTATGCCAGATTAGGACGTTCTACAAGATTCCATTTATTTTGTGCATCTCAAGAAGTAGGTAACACAATGCCAGAGGCTACAATGAACCAATTTCAAATAAGATGTTGCCTAGGAGCAACACCTGAGGTATCTACGCAGATAATAGGAAATGATGCTGCAGGTGATATAAACAATAAGGGTATACTTATAAGTAATTGTAAACATACTGAGAAAGACCCAAACAACAATATAACTTATAGAGTGCCTTATCAAAATGATGAGGAGTTTGAAGAAGAAGCAACAGCTTTATGGGAGTTAGGAAAAAAGATTGATTTTTATTATAATATGTCTAATTATGACGATACAATAATAGTTAGAGAAAAAGATTATACAAATTATTTATCTAAGTATCCAGCTGATAAAGATGTTATCTACCTAGGAGAACCTGCATTTATAATGCGTGAAGATATCCAGTTAGTTAAAATGAGATTTAATAGAAAGTCTTATGAGAATATAGCAATAATACATCCCAACACATACACTATAAAAAGATATATAAAAATGTTATATTATAATATTAGTAGAATAAAGGCTAATAATTTTGTATTATCTGGAGATTTAGATATTGCAAGTTCCGTAGACTTTAAAAGCATAGGTGCAAGACTATCTACTTGTGAATCTCATAAAGACTCTCAGTTAAATATGTTAATATTATCAGTATTATATAGAAAGATAATGTTATCTGCTGATGAGTATGTTAGAAGTAGTTTAAAAGAACACGCTTTGACTAATGGCATCCTAGAAGAGTTTGCTAATGGAGATTCTAGTAAGATTACTGATTTAAATAAATCAAGAGCTTTTTATGTATTAAAATTAATTGATGATGAATATTCAAAGGAATTAGGTATTGATGATATTATAAATAAAGATGCTAAAAATGAATCTAGATTTAATCATGTTAAGGGTGTATTAAATATGTACTATGGATATGGTTGTGGGGATAGATTAGTAGAAGCAGAAGATTTTCCTTTAACTTATGTTTGGTTAATTCAATTAAATAATATGAGGGGTATTGGTTTAGACCCAGATAGAAAGTTTCCTGAAAAGTTTAAAAATATTTTATATCGTAGTTGTCAAGTAAATATAAGATTTATATTAACTGCTACAAATATTGAAGAAGCTGGAGATTATTTAAAAGCTTGTAAATACGGATTAATAGAAGGTCAAGAAACAAGATTTGTAAATAAGTTTGGTGGCTCTGTGCCAGACTGTTACCCTAAATTAACAACACCTACTACAGGTGTATTGATGGATAAAGTAGAAGGTAGATGTCAGAAGTTTAAGAAGATGTTTTTTGATGATGAAATAAGTGAATAACAGGAGGGTAATATGACGAGTGATTTTATAAATAGTTTTAAGAGTAAAGTAAAAATTGAACATTGTTCAAAAATAGATGAGATATGTGAAGTCCTAGATGAGTCTCAAGAATATACAATTATAAAGACTGCTAACTTAGCAAAGTTTAGAATTGTATTAAATGATTTCAAAAAGGATAATGAAATTTTAGATAAAAGAGTTTCTGTATTATGTGGACCTATAAATCTTATTTATAAGGTAACAGCACCAGATGGTTTTCTATGTTGTATGCTTACTGGGTTATATAAAAACAATGAAGATGGCTATGATAGGCTAAATAAGATTTTAATATTTCAAGAAGAAAATACAGATTTATTTGGAGGTTTTTAAAATGAGAAAATTTACATTGAAGAATTATTTATCTCTTATGGAAAGTTTCTCAAACCCTAGTATTTATGTAATAACTGCTAGGGGTAAGGATACAGGAAACTATTATATATTTAAGTTAGCAGAAAGAAATACAATGATTGTGAAGAAGTCCCTAGAAGATGAAAATGGGATTACAACAATATTAGATAATATTGATAATGCTCATATTGGTAATGATACTTCATATGAATTATTAACAGTATCAGAAACAACATTTACCAAGACTGGTGAAGTTTATGAGGAAACAACAATTAATGCTTGTTATGAAATAAGAGCATATATAAAGTTATTTAGATTATTAAAAGAAAGAGCAGACTTTACTTTTATTTGTGATGGTAAGCAACAGCAATGTTATTATGCTGATGGAAAAGTTTATTATCAACAAGAGAATGATGAAGACATAATGCTATTTTGTGAAAATCTTTATAAGTTAAATCTATCACATCCTGGGTTTGAAATACTTTATGTTAATTTTACCCTAGACAGATATTCTTATAAAGAATACTTAACAAAGATTCAAAATATTGCAGATAAAAAGCATAAGAGATTTATACGCTATAAACCAGAAAATAGATTGGAGGGGGTTATGTGATAAAGTTTACAAAAGATTCATTTGTAGATATTGATAAATATTCAGACAGATTAAATGAGTATGGTTATATTTTTGTTGATAAACAAAAGCTAATTGTATCTGCAGAGATAGCAAGAGTAAAACAATTATCAAGTTCTATGTTAGCTGAGACAATAATGAGAGTTAATTCAGGTGGGCAGTATAACAATTTATTCTCTTCTAAAATGGTTTATGAGTATTTAATTGATATTGAACATTGCCCACAAAGTTTTCTAAGAGCAAACAATGCTCAAGGATACTCATTAGATGCTTCTAGAAAGTTAAAACCTTTAAGAGATAAAGGTTTTGCAGCTGAATTCCTAGATGCATATTTAACTTATAAAACTTATAAAGCTAGAAATAATAAGTTAAGTAAGTTATGTGATAGACTTACTGAAACTACTGGTAAAAGTATAGATGGTTCTGTTTTATATCATTTAGATTTTACAGCAACAGAACAAGTTAACCAAAGATTTAATTACAACAATTATGATATAATAACAATACCTAAAACTGATAATAATTCAATAGCAGCTGAGAATGGTTATATACTAGCATGGGGAGATTTCCCTCAATCAGATTTAAATTTTGCTTACAACTTATTAATTAAAGATGAGTACAATTCTAAGATTATGAGTAAGTGTAAAGATAAGTATGAAGGTATAGGAAGAATCCTAGCAGACTTCTATAAAGAAGAATTTGATTATGAACAGTTCTTAAAAGAAAGACCAATATATAAACAAAATACATTAGCTACTGTTTACGGTGCTAAGAGTGACTTTAATGAACAATCAGATAAATTCATAAAGAAGTTTGGTGAGTATTTAAATCATTGTCCTAGATATGCAGAATTTAAAAGTAGATTAGAAGATGCTTACATGCTAGGAAATTCTATAACTGTTACAAGTTATTTTGGTCATCCCGAGATATCTTTAGTAGGTAATCGTTCTAAAGAAGAAATTGTTAACTTCTGTTTAAATAGTCCAATGCAATCTAGCACTTCAGCTATAATGATTTTAACTGTAAATTCTATATTAGATAAATTCTATGAATTAGGATATACTTCAGAAGATATAAGAGTTTATTATTGCAGACATGATGAACCTATATTTTACATGAAAGCTAGTGTGATGAAAGATGCTTGGGTGTTTAAAGAGTTTAATCAAATCTTAGTAGATAACTGGAACCCAATAGAATTGAATTTCGAATTTGGTATTAGATATAAACAAGGAGATAAAAGTTTACAAAAATATTATGAGAATATTTGTGAACTTAATGCAGATAAAATAACTATAATAGAACCTAGTAGTTCTAGTGAAGTTGATTATATGCCTACTCCACAAGTATTAAAATATTTTGTTGGTATATATAAAACTTTAAATGGTTATAGTGTTGTATGCTTATATAATGATAAGTTAAAGGCTACTACAAATTGGAGAATAGATAGTCAAAATGATGAAGAGATAGCTGCTATAATCATGAATAAGATAAGAGAGAAAGTCCCTAGTATTAAAGATTCAGGTTATTCCGGAGTTTTACTTGTTAATAGAAGTTTTGAATTTGAAGACTTCTATGATAGAATGTATATAAGAGCAAGAAAAGATTCTAGTGCAAAGGTATCTCAAGCTGAAATATTAGCTATGTATGCAATAAGTAAGAGAGATAAAGAAAGTGTAGACCCAGTAGAAATAGCTTCTTTAATACAAAGTAATCCATGGGTTACACAAATCGGAGGTGGTAAGCGTGACATTTAAAGATTCCACACACGATATATTGACAAGGTATTATGAGAAAAATGGTATAGATGAAACTATTAAAATAGCTAGGGAAATGTTAAAATCAAAGACACATAAAGATTCTAAAGGCTTCCTAGCTAGTGTTCATGGTGAAATTTGTGAAACAGTATGTGAATTAAAAATACATGATTTTATGAATAACCATAAAGAGCAAACAAAAGATTGGATAGTTAGTAAGGGTTTGATACTTAATGACCCAGAAGCAAAATCTGCTTATCTAACAGAATTAGATTTAACAGTTTTTACTCCCTATAAAATTCTAGTTATTGAATGTAAAAGTTATGGTGGTGATAAAACATTTGTTAATCATTGTACAGTCAAAAGAAAGTCTGTTAAATCAGTAGATGTATATGACCAACATGAAAAACATTATAGAACACTTATGAAGAACTTTTCAGAATTTAGATTGATAAGAGAAGATAATTTAAAAGTAGCTCCAATGAGAATTGCCTACTTTGATTTCTCCCTAGGAAGTATTACAGACTTGAGAGATGATAAATGGAAAAAATTAATGCCAATATTAAATGTAAATAACATAGATAAAATGCTAACAACTTTAACAAATACACAAATAAATTGGAATATGAAGTACATCAAAAGAGGTGTAGATATTCTTGAAAGGAAAAAAGATGTCAGAACTAAGAAACATTATAGGTATGTTACTAGTATCCATCCTAGTCATTGATATATTTGTAATGTGCCATGGATTTAAATTTAGAAGCACACCTATAAAAGATTATTATGGAGACTTATACCCTTATGTTTTAAGTTGTAGCATAACTAATATTGGCGGTATTAGTATTATAAGCGATAAAGTTTTTGAAAGTGATGATGTTAAAGTTAGAGTAAAGAAGTGTAAAACTGAATACGAAACATTTAACAAAATACTAAAAAGCATAGGAAAAGTAAAGTATAATTCAAAACAGAATAACCCTAGCAAGGTTAAAAAGTATGGTGGGAATTGTCAAGCATATACTTTACTTTTAAGTGCTTATTTAGATAACACGGATATAGAATATGAAGTAGTATATGGTTCTAGCCATATGTGTCTATCTGTCAATTTAGATGATACATACTATGTTGTAGATTTAGTAAATGGTATATTTGAGGAGGAAAATGATGAATAATTTAGGTAGGGTTTGTAAGGTTTATCAAGATTTAGATAAAGCTTATGAGAAAGAATGTAAACAAAGAAAGTTGAGCAAATTAGATTTTATTAAAAAGATAGTAGCTTTTGATGAAAATTCTAGAACAACTAGAGTTGACTATATTATTGATGTGCTTTCAGAAGATAGTGACAAGTATACTGAAGATGAGTTAATAGAGTTTTCTAAAATAACATCTATGTTAAAAGGTATAGATAACTTATTAGTATCTGATAGACTTCCTAGTAACGATATAGATTTTAGTGTTATATTGGAGTTAGGTCAAGTTGTTTCCTCAAATATAGCTTCAGTAACAAAAACGTTACCCGAAGGTTTCTTTACAAAGTTAACTTCATCACTTTCTATAAATATGAATTCTGTGGAATTATCTTTAGAGGATTTAGTAAATTCCTTTGGAGTATTAGGTGAAATGTTCACACCAACTAAAGTTTATACCTTAAAGAAAGATACTCCAAAGTATTTCATTTACAATGATATTATATCATTATTAAAGATAAAAGAAATTTTAACAGAAGAAAATAAATCATTCTTTGTAAAAGTAGTATCAACACAAAAGTTTTTAGAGTCTTCACCTGACATTTTAAAACATTTAATCTTCCTAGGAGATTTATATTATACTGATAATGGAGATAGTTTAAGTGTTAAGATAGGTAATTTTAAACAAGATATAAAGAAGACCAAATCGAATACAATTAAACTAAAGAATTGCGAAACATATCTAGTTGACTTAAATCTTCCTAGTGGAACTTTAAGAGTTGTTTTAGCTTAGGTGTATTATGTCAGCATTTGATTTTGATGCAATCATAAAAGAAGGTATAGATAGGATATACGAGAATGATTACCCAGCCACAGAACATAGAATAAAAGCAGTAGCAAAATTTAGAAATATGGACTATCATATAATGTTGGAAGCTAAAGCTTTCTTTGTTCCAAATGATGAGTATATGAAAATATTCTTTGGTGAGTTAATAACAATGCCAGAGTTTGACTGCTATGACTCTAATGAGGAAATTTGTTATTGGTTAGGCTACCTAGTGTTTCCAATATATGATGCCCTAGATGAAATAGTAGGATTAGTAGGTTTTAATCCTATAAATAAAGAAAAAACTAAAGACCCTGAATTTTGGAGTTTATCATACTACAGACATTCGAGTAAAAAGTTAATGGACAGGAAAAAGTTTTTGTTTGGAATGAAAGGTTTATATTTAAGGGCTTTGGAAGAAGGTTACATAATCTTAACAGATGGTGTGTTTGATACTATAAATGGGGCAGCACATGGTTTAGTTACTGGTGCATTGCTAGGTTCTTATTTTGGTTTGGAGTTAATAGCAATATTAAAATTTATACCAATAGTTTATTTAGCTGTAGATGATGATAATGCAGGTCTTCAACTCCTAGAAAGGCTTAGAGAATATTTACCTAACATAAGAGCAATTAGACATAACATAGGGAAAGATTTAGATGATATTTTAAAATCAGAATATTGTGAAGATTTTCTTAAAGAATTTAGAAAAAATAAAGATTTAAAAATACCTACAGATTTGATATATAGGAGGAAACTATGTTAGAAGAAATTGATAAAGAATATAGAGATAAGAGATTTCCACCTAGACTACTTCTTGATTTAAGTACCTGTTTAACTGTAGTAGTAATAGCTTGTGTATTTGCAATAGCAATATCTTTAATTGGAAATATGTATGTAAAGTATACATTATTAATTATTGGTATATTGGTAGAAGTATTTTTAAGTGGTAAATTGTCGCCTTTATTTGATATAGTAGTCCTAGGTATATTTGAAGTTGTAAATAGGTTAATTCCAATAGATAGAAAAAGTAAGGAGTATAAATTATTTGCAAAAACTTATTTAGATACTGAGTTAGATAAAGGTGAAATATCTATGAATGAATACAATAGTAGCCTAGAAGAATTAAAAGAAAGGGTGGTCTAAAAACCCTCTTTCTTATTTATTATATAAGTATAACTTATTGTTGATTAAAAAGAGGGAGTATTGTTACTTCTTGTTTCTAGTCAATATTCTGACTAGTGTATGTACACTTAAAAATTTAATTAATAGGAGGTAATGTCAATGGACATTGTCAAAGAGTTTCAATTTAATGATGAGATGAATGGTGTCTCTACTTTAAAATTAAGAGATGAGTCAGCTCAACAAATAGTAAAATTAAGAAGAATCAAAAGATTAAAAGGTGCTTTAAAGAAGAAAGCTAAGTTTTTACCTATAATGGAAACAGCTATACCTTTTAACCCATTTACAGGTATTGCAGATAAGCCTGGTGCTATGTCAGAAACTGGTGAATTATTACCTGTGTTCAATGCTAGTTCTAAGTATAGACCACAACAATCAAGAACAACAGTTAATTTATTCTTAAAGGAAAAATTAAATTTACCAGAATGTGCTCAAGCAAAATCAGTATTTATGAGTAGAGCTGGTGTGTCAGAGTGGGATACTTCAAATACAAAAGAATATACTGATGAAGACAGAGCAATATTTGCTCCTTACAGAGTTCCTAGAATATTCTCTTTCCCAGCAGTAGAAATACAACTTAAATCTTTTACAAAGAATAAGAATAATTATCCAATAGAATATATAATGGATGTTAAGCTTGACCCTGTAACAGGAGAACCTATTGGAAATATTCCATTACCTTTACAAGTTGAAAAGCTTTTAAGTGATATGTGTTATGTAGAATTGCAAGTATTAAAAGATGAAGGAATAGAAGGGGAAGCTTTAAAAAGCAGTAAATCTGAAATATTCAAAAAGAAATTTATAAAACCTCTTAAAGCTTCTAACTACATCATTGGTGTAGAATTAAAATTAGACTCTAAATTAAAACTAGACCCATCAGACATAGGTGCTTTAAATAACAAGGCTGCTATCATGGGAGCATTATCTGTTGCAAAGGTTAGTAAAAACAATACTAGCAATGGTTTAGGTGATATAATTGATAAGTATCAAACTGGGGAATTAGAAGGTTTAGATATTTATGATGACTTTATAGAAGTTGATATGTCATGTGCTAATACAGATGACCCAAATAGAATTGGTTTTGGTACTGGATATTCTGCACCAATAAATCAATTAGATAAACTTCCAGCTAATACCGTAGCAGACTTTAAGAAAGCTTTAAGAGAAACAATTGATGAGGCAGGAGATTGGGAAAAGATTTTCTTAAAATCAACTATGGCTAGAAAATATAATTCAGATATGGATGAAATTTTCCTAGATGCTGTTTCAAAGAGTATTGACCCTAACGATAAATACTTAACAGATTCTGTTGTTATGGGAAATCAAGAAATATTACTTAAGTTATTCCCAGATGAAATGGAAGAAAGAATAAATGAAATCTTATTAGGTGATGAACCTGAAAAGATTGATGCAGCAGAAGCAAAGAAAATGTCACAAGAATTTGCTCAAACATTAAATCAAGATGAAGACCTAGATTTAGATGATGTAAATTTAGATGAGTAAAATATAAGGGGGTGTTTAAAAGCACTCCCTTTAAATATTATATGTTAAATTAATTATATTAAATTATTAATAACATAATAGGAGTTGATATTGTGATATTTGATATGTACAAAAAACTAATTGTTGCAGATAGAAAACAATTAATAGATATGGAAAAATTCTCTAAAACTTTAATAGAAAATAATATGGCTGATGTAACTTATGTAGTTGAATTAGCTGTAAGTTTTGGTTTAGATATTAGGTCTTGTGTAGAAGTTATAAAGAAGGTAACCCTAGAAGAATTTTCTCTCCTAGTAGAATTAAAGATATGTTCTGAAAATGATATTATAGATTCAAAGTTAGTTGATGATGCTTTAGAGATTTATGATAATAATGTATATAATACTGCCTTTAGGATTTTAAAAGGGCAGGGTATAGAACCTAAAAAGCAATATCCAGAAAAGACTGTTTTAAAGAGTTATAATTCTAATAGATATGAATTTAGTAATTTACCTTTTATATCTGCAATGTATTACTCTCCAGTAAATTCATCACATCTTACAGAAAGGTTACATAAGTTTGTACCAACAAAAGTGTTAGTGAAATACTTAACAGATAAAGCATTAGATTCAACAAGTATATCTAGAAAGAATTATTGTTTATGTTTTTACCTAGATAAAATAAATTCTTCTGCTTTAGATAAATTTAAAAGTTTACAGTTAGATACATACCCTGCTTCATTAGGTAGGGATAAGAAATTAAAAGAGTTGCTATCATCATTTGTAAATAATGTAGAAAATAATAAAGATAATATTGATAGTAGTATTGAAATGATTAGAGAGTATTTAAGTGGAAATAGTAACAACATTAGCGAGATTCCTAGTAGTGATACTAAAGAAATGAAGAAATCTAAGGTGTTTAATTAGTTGATTAAAGATGTATAATTGTGCCTTAGTATTAATTTACTAAGGCTTATTTTTTTGTATTATATTTATATCTATTAAATCCTAGTAGATATAACTATAATACAACAAGGAGGTAACTATGGTTAAGTTAAAAGCGATTCAAATAGCAGGATTTCAATCTTGGAAGAATTGCACAGTAAATTTTTCAGATGGATTAAATGTAATATGTGCACCAAATAATACAGGTAAAAGTGTATTCTTTAAATGTATACAATTAGTAGCTTATCCAGATGCTTTTACAAAAGACGAGAAAGTATCAATGATTAGAAATGATTGTGAAAGAGCATCTGCATTATTTTTATTTTCTGATGATTCAGCAGCTTTAGTGTTTATTTATCCTAAAGGCAATATTTATTTTTATGCAGATAAGTTTGAAGGTGCTAAAACAAAATGGGAAGATAAAGCTTTTAAACCACAACCTAAGTTAATAGCTAACCTAGGTTTAATACTAGAACCATCTAATGGGTTTATAGCTAATATGCTGTCACTAAAACATGACTTGTTTTTAATAGAGTCAGATTCAAAAGCTAATAATGATTTAATAAAAGCTTTAACACAACATGACCAGTTAACAAGATTATGCGAAGTCTTTAGAGATAAGTTACCTGAAGTTGAGAAGAAGTTTGCAGAGGCTTATGAAGTAGTAGAGATATATAAAAAGTCTTTGAGTAATTATGAATATATAGATGTAAATGCATTAGAAGAAGATACAAATGAATATGAATTGTATTTTAATATATTTGAAGAAATGTGTTACATCTATAAAGAAATAGAAGATTTAAACAGTTTAGTTTTACCTAGTATAGATTTACAAACATGCGTTGATATATTAGAAATTACAAATCTTTTTGAGGATATAAATGAATACTTAGAATTAGATAAAAATAAAATCAAAACTAATTTAAATATTATTGAAACTATTATAACCCTAGAAGAAATATATGATAATATAGAAAGTATACAGATAACAGAAACTGTTGAAGATGCAAAAGTTAATTTAATCGTATATGACACTTTGAATAGTGTGATACAAATATACAATAATCTTATTGAATATTCTAACCAAACAGACTCTTATAACAAGTTAAGCAAATCATTAGAAGAGTATAAATTCAATTTAGATAGTTATAATTCTCTTGTTGAATTAGAATATTTAGTTAATGATTTAAATGCCCTAGTAGACGAATATAATAAATCTACAGAAGATTGTAGAAATATAAAAGAAAGTTTGGAAACATTAAAAAGTAAATATAAATCTTATGAGTGCCCTATACATGGAAAGATTATATTAACTGAAGAAAATGAATGTGTTCCAATAATAGAGGAATAGTTATGAAAGAAGCATTTTTAATTATATCTGATTTACATTTAACTTCTAAAGAAAAGACAAATAGAAAGTTTTATGTAAAAGAGGTTAATGATAATTTGGTTAAAATATTACAAACTGGTAATAAGTATGTTAATGATGGTTATAAAGTATCTTTAATATTCCTAGGAGATATAGCAGATAGGTCTTATTCTGAAGTTATACCTTCTATACAATTAAATAATATGTTTGTTGTTTATAATATGGTATTTGAAAAGTGTTATACTGTATTAGGGAATCATGAGTTTTCCTTTTATACAGATAACCCAACTTGGACTTTGTTTGCAAATATAAAATCAGATAGAGTAAATAATTGTTTAAACAGTAATTGGAAACCTTTAGGTATGTTAAATCTAGTAGAAGTAGTTGATACTTTAGAAGTAGGTGATACAGTATTTAGTTTTATGCACCATCCTACAGGAATATTGACTCCCGTTCAAAACAAAGTTAATATAGGATTGTTTCATAAAGATTTAGTTCCATCTAGTGTAGTTAGAGATATGGAAGTAAATAAAGGATTAGAAATATGGTCAGATAATTTAATTGATTTTGAAAATACAAGTATGCTAGATGGATATAACTATTGTTTTTTTGGTCATGTTCATAAGATGTATGGTAAGTTTAGATATGTAAATGATAAGACTAATTGGTCTTCAATACTTTATTACCTAGGAAGTTTAGGCAGACCAAATCAAACAGAGGTTCAAGATAATTTTTTAGAGAGAAATATTCCTGCTGTAATAATAGAAGATGGAAAGTTTAACAGGATAGAAGATAATCTGTTTAATTTAAGGTCACGCGAAGAAAGCGTAATAGAGCAAATAGTTGTTGAGAACAAGGAAGCTTATGAGAAAAGAAAAGAACAAAAGGAGTTATTAAATTATGAACCTATAAGTGATAACCCAATAGATAATATTAATAATGCAATAGCTTCTAGTTCTGAATTATACAAACTATTTAACGATTACCTAGACAATAATTATTCAGATTTAGAAAATAATTTAAATAAAAAGTTAGAGGTGTTAAAATGCAAAATAGGGAAGATAGGTCTTTAAGAGATAAATATATTGTAAAACTTGGGCAGGCAGAGAATGCCTTTAAAAGAGCACAAGAAATAATTGGAAGAATAAAAACTCTTTCTGATAAATTAAACATTGAGGATTTGAAAACTCTAGAAGAAAAAGGTATTAATGCTTTATTTATAAAGAATATAGATTATGACAAGTTTCTAAGTTCACCTACTTATAAACAAGAGGTGACAGATAATATAGTTACATTAATTCAGAAGTTGAGGGAAAGATTAGATGATTAGATTTTCAATAAATATATTAGATGAAAAGGATACAAAATCATTTCTAAAGAATATGGTTTCTGATTACATAACAGTATTTGCTTCTGAAAAAGTTTGTTATTTTATTGGTATGAATGCAGCTGTATATGCACATGAAGCCTTTGAAGTTTTAACATCTAAGAATCTTAGTAGTTTACACATATTTAGAATACCAAAAAGGAGATTTATTGCTCTACTAGTAGAGGGTGTAGTAGAGTTTGAGGTAGAAGATGAAAGTGTATTAATGAAATTTAAAAACTTAAAAGGCTCAGAAGTCTACAGTTATAAGTGTAAATTACAGGCAGATACTCTAAAGAAGTACCAAGAAAAGATACAATTATTAGAACAGGCTCTTCAATACCCTAGAATAAAATTAGAACCTTTAGGTCGTATAGCAGCAATAGCTTCAAAGTTAAATACTGGTGTTTCTTCTAGTGAAGATTATACTTATATACAATTACCCGATATGATAATTTTTAAAGAAAGTGATATAGGTAGACTTTCTTTAGATGGTAAGTTATTGTACTATGTATTAAGATTAGGTGGAGATGTTTATAATGCTAAAAATTATTTAGTATTAAAGAAAGGTAATCGTTCTATGATTGTAACTCAAAGAAGATACAATGCAGAAGTTGAAGTTGATTTTATAATGAATAAACCTTATGCTTATAAAGTTGATGTTAAATTAAACAACATGATAGATTTATGTAAAAAGATAGATTTAAACCTAGGTAAGTTTATTATTGATTTTAATAACAGTCAATGTAAGTATATAGAGGAAGGTGAATATAACAGCTATTCTAGTAAGATTGAAGTATTAGATGTTGAATCATCTAAGATAAACAAAGCTAAAGAAGTTAGTGTAGATGATTTTACAGATTTAAATTTATTTGAAGATGATAGTGTAGTTGATACAAATCAAATGAAGATGAATATGGATATTTCAATTCCTAGTTTAGTTATACCTTCTAATGTATTAAAGAATATATTATCATGTTTTAGTTCTTTAGTTGTTGTAGAGTTTACAATAAAGAAAGATTTCGTTATAATCAAGGTAGGTGAGCTTTACATAACTTTTAGGAGGTTAAATTATAATGGATAGTCAAGAATTATTTTGTAGCCTAGCAGGTTATAGAAATGATTTATATATTAAGAAAACAAAGTTAAGAGATGCAAAGATAGCCAAAGAGAAAAGAGATGCTATATCTGTATGTCTTATAGAAGCAGAGGAAATAAAAGAAGAATATAAAACTCTTTATGATAGTTTTTATAGACTTGATAAAATAACACATAAAGAAGATTCTGATTATAGAAAAAGAAGAATAGGTTATTTAGATGGTTACATTACAGATAACCTAGCTTTAATTTTTCCTAATGAAAATTATAAAGCAAAAATTAAATGTGATTTTAAATATAATTACAATAGAGTTTCTTTAAATCTTCATAACAAAGATGGAGAAGTCAGAATACCAAAAGTTAGTGAAGGAATGATGTGCCAAGAACTAATAGGTTTTAGTGCTTCAGTAAGTCTAGCAGAATGCCTAGGTAAAAATATGTTTTATATGGATGAAGCCTTTGCAGTATCAGATGAGAACAATTTACAAAAAATAGGACAAATATTAAAGTCATTGATAGATAAAGGATTTCAAATATTTCTTATTGAACAACATTCAGAAAGTTATAAAGATTTAAAAAGAAGAGAAATTCATTTAATAAAAGACCCAATAGAAAAGGCAGTTAAGGTAGATAGAATAATAGATATATAGGAGGTATTTATATGAGTGAAATAGAAATTTCTTTAAAGGATTTTATTAAATCTACTGAAATAGGTATTAATGATAAAGATTGTTTTTCACAGACAGTAAATAAAATTATAAATTTTTATAGGGACAGAGACCAACATGATTCATATATTGTAAATGATAAAGACATATATGGAAGTGCTATAGATTTGAATTTAACTTTAAATGATAAAGAATTGTTCTATACCTATGGAATAAGATTATTGTCTTATGTAGTTGAAGCAAAAATTGACAGAAGATATATTTTAATAATCCCTAGTAAGTATTCTTTATCTGATTATAAATCAAGTAAATTTAAAGAAGAATATAATAAAGCTATAATACAAGCAAAACGTAATATTCCAGAAGATGCTATAAATGTTGATTTTGCTGATGATAATAAATTAGTTAGTTATAATGATTTTCAAACTAGAATAAAATTAGTATCAGAACATTTTCCAAATTCTAATCCATTGTATGCAGAAAATGATGTTAAAGCTAAGCACTCATATAAATCAAATGGTATTAAAATCCTAGAGAATTATAAAAAAGATTTTGATAAATATACTTCATCAAAGTTAAAACCAGCTTTTATAGATATAACAAATATAGTAAATACAGATGAGATTATAAATTATGTTGTATTTAGAAATAAATGTAAGGAGATAAAACAATTAATAAGAGCTCACGAAGGATGCATGGCTGTTTTATACTATGATAATAATCCTGACTATTTGAAAATATTTAATGCCTTTGCTGTACATTTTCAATATTTTTATAATGTTCAAAGTGTTCTTTATGGAGAAGCAGAAGATTATATTCAAGACTTAACTGAATTATATTATAATGAAACTGAAATGTTAATGGAAGATAGAATAAAATATATATTAAATTTTCCAACTTATACTTATAGATTAGGAGATATAATAGACAGTTACTTTTTAGCCCTAGCAAGAAGATGTGAAGGTAGAGTTTCTATTTGTCCTCTAGATGATTTAGAGCCAGAAAATATTGTAAAGATAAACAATTTTGATTTTGCTAAAAATAATATTGTACCTTTAAGTAGTTTATATCCTTTATACAAAAATAAAGTTATGAAAGAGAACAATGTTACTTTTACACATTTAGACACTATAAGTAATTATAGAAAGATATCTAATTTATTTGTAGATTTTGAAAATGTGTTAAACCTAGAAGGTGTATGTCTAGATATAAGTAATACATGCTTAGTCAAATATAACAATAAAATTTATATTTGTTATGTAGAAGAATTGAAAGCACATATAAAAGGATTTAGATATATTGAAGATATGCAGTTTAAAAAGCAAACAGTATTTGCTGATGGTATAGAAGAGCAAAGAGAAGCTTTAGATTTTAGTTATAAGATGATAGAACTTCAAACAAAAGACATTGGTAAGTATACGCCAATAGATACGTTTGCTGATGCTTACAGATATAAAGTTATTTTAACTAATAAATTTAGAGGTCCAATAAAGAAACTTTATCCAGACTTTGATGATAGCAAAAAAGTATATAAAGGAAAATCAGCATTGACTTTATCAAGTAAATTAACAATACCTATAAGAAAATTCTTTGATAGTTTTGTTATAAACAATAGCTATTATTTATTTGAAACTGATGAACTTCTAGAGTTATTTCATGAGTTAGGATTACATTATTCTGAATTATTTAGATTTAGATTAAATGGTGTAAGTGCAATCCTAGATGAAGCTCCTAGAAGAAGTTTTAGAGATAATAATTATATGACAGTTTCTGTAGATTTAGAAGGGGATGTAGATGTTAACAGATTATTGTCTGATAACTCAGGTGTTAAAGTAGATGAGTTCTACAATGAGAATAATGAAATTTATAAGAAGGTAATAACATTTAGTGATATTCCTGTTATAGGTATGTATGGTGGTGTTCATACATATGTAGATTCTTCAGATAATAACAGAATTATAATTACAGAAAAATTTTTAGCTAGGGAGTTTGTTTAAAATTAAATACATTTAGTAGGAGGAATAAGTATGTTTTTTACACCAAGAGACATTGAAGATAAAAGTGTTGGGGAGTTAATAGGTATGGTTGAAGACTCTCCTTATGTACCTTATTCTGTTAAGAAGAGAGTAAAGTTTACACAATTAATATATCAAATGGTAGGTTATGATTTAAGTAAAGAAATGCTTTTATTTCATATAGATGAATGTAAGCATAAACTTATAATAGCAACAGCAGGTGCTGGTAAAACATCAATAGTAAGTTTAGATATATTAATTAATAAATGCATCAGGTACTCTTCAATAAACACAGAAAACAAAGTATTAATAAGAAGCCAAAGGATATTAGCATTAGTGTTTAATAGACATAATGTTGCACAAATACAAAATAAACAAGAGAACCTAGTAAACCTAGCGAGAGCAAATGGTATAGAAAAAGCTCTAGGAGATATAAGGCTTATGGCTAGTGTGGAAGCAACAACTGTTCATGCTTTTTGTTTAAGCTGGGTAGAAAGGTATGCTCATTTAATAAATATGGTAACATCTTCTTTAATAGGAGAAGAGCAAGCTATGGGTTTATTAAATTCTAGTGCAACTGTTAATTGTAAGAAGGAAGGCTTAGAAGGTAAAGAAGTTCCAATAAGGGATTTACTAAACTTTTACAATTTATTAAAAGAGTCATTTTTAAAATTTGAAGATATGGACACATTATCAGATTTCAATAAATTTACGAAAGCATTAGATTTAGCAAATGATATCCCTAGAGCAAAAGCTTTAATAATTAAAATTTTTGAAGGGTATGAAAAGATAAAATCTAGGAGAAATTTTTATGATTTTTCAGATATGCTTTGGGGATTTTATAGAATACTTACAGAGTTTGACAAACCTAGAGAAGAGATACAAGGATATTATGAGTATATTACAGCAGATGAATATCAAGATTTCTCTCCTTTAATGAGTGAAATATTAAGATTAGTTGCTGGTGACAGAGTACCTCTAGTATGTATTGGTGATGAAGACCAATGTATATATGGTTTTAGAGGTGCTAGCCTTGATAATATATTAAAGTTTACAAAGACTTATCAAGATGGTAAAATATATTCTTTATCTGTTAATAGACGTTGCAGAGAAAATATATTAAAGTCAGCTAAATTTATTATAGAACACAATAAATTAAGATTTGATAAAAATATGTTTTCAAAGAAAGAAGGAGGTTCAGTAAATTTTTATAGTTATACAACTCCAGAAAGTGAGATTATTAAAATAATAAAACAATTAAAAGATTTACCTTCTAGTGAGTTAGATGATACAGTAATTTGTTATAGAGAAAGAAATGATAGTATTTATTTATCAGCTATGCTAGAAAAAGAAGGTATACAATTTCATGTTGAGAGTGGGTATGAACCTTATAGTCATATTCTATTTAAACATTATTTTGCTGTGCTAGATATATTGTATATGCCTTATGATAGAGAAGCTCAGTTAAAATTAAATAAGTTGTTACCAGTTACAGAGGCTCAAGTTTTCGAAGTTCTAGGATATAATCCAAAAACACATAAATTTAAAGACCCAACAGCAGCAGGTGTTCATTTTGCAGAATTACCTTGGGGTGATTTAGCAAAAAAGCCTGGTTTTAGTTTAGCACTAGCAAGATTAATTGTGATGAGTAAAAGTATACAATCTGATACTTTAAATAAAATAATGCCTAACGTGAAGTTATTCTCTAAGAGACCATTTAGTAAAGCATTGTCAGTAGATAAATTAATGGAACCTCTAGTTTATAATTATTTTAATGTTGAGAAAACATACAAACAATTGATTTCAGAATACTCTTCAAGAAGCCAAACAATAGCCTTGAATAAAAGAAATAAAGTTGGTGTTACTTTAAGTACTTTCCATAAATTAAAAGGTGAAGAGTATAAGAATGTTTATATTATAAATTTAGATAATGATACTTATCCTGGATATAATATTATTGAAGCACAGAAATATAACAAAGAATTAGAAAATGCTATGAAAGAAAGTGAAGTTAGATTATTCTTTGTAGCAATGACGAGAGCAAAAGATAATCTTAATTTATTTTATAAAGAAGATAATCCTTCTCTCTATGTCAAATGGTTACTAGATGCAAATAAAGAAGATATTAAAGTGGTAAATAGGAATGAGGAAAAAGGAAACTCAAAGGATTTACTAAAAGGTTTGGATGCTTTTGGCGTTCCTAGGGAGACTGTAAAAGATGTAAATAAAACTAAAGCAGAGGATGCAAAAAGTAGTAATGATGCTAAAGATGAGGTCAATAAAGAATTATTAAATGGGTCTGAAATAGAAGATATAGAGATTACTACTCCTAGTAGTAATGGTATTTCAATAAGTAAAAAGATTGAAATGTCAGAGGATATAGAAAAGAAACTTGAAAGTGATAAAGAAGTTAAAGATAATAGTAATGATAACAATAAACCAAATTTTGCAGGTAATAGTTTCTTAAGCAGGGTCTTAGGAGGATTTAATAAGTAATGAATTTTTATGAAGAATTAGATGAATTAGGTTTAGATAGTATGGTGACTAGAACAAGTTACCATACAATATACCTAGAAAGACACGAAGAATTTTCTTTAAAGTTGGATAAAATTATAAAAGAAAATTTAAAAGTGTTATTAGTAGGAGACCCTGACCCTGATGGTTTAATGTGTTTACTTCAATGGAAAGAAGCTTTTAAGTTATTAAATTTTAAAAACTACACAGTATATCCATATAATAGCAGAAGTCATAAATTAAATCCTCTAGCTGTTAAAGAAGCAATAGATAATAATTATGATATGATTATAATAAATGATACTGGTTCTAAAGCTTTTGAAGAAATAGATTTATTAATTAAAAACAAAGTTGATATTATAATTATTGACCATCACCAAACACCACTTAATTATAAAGATTATCCTAGTGAGTGTTTAATAATTAATTCTGTTATAGAGAATAGAGTTAACAAGAACATACACTTAACAGTATCAGCTGGTGCTTTAGTATTTATTTTATTGGATGCATACCTAGCTGATAAAAGAATAGATAGCAACCCTTTAATATGTTATGCCTTAACAAGTTTATACTCTGATTCAATAGATATGAGTTCTGACATAAACAGAGGTATTTATTTTAGTGCAGTAGCTTATGCGTCGTCGGATTTACCAACTCCGATAAGTATGTTTTTAAATGAAAGAACAAAGTTTTGCAGAAGAGCAATTGAGTTTCAATATGCTCCTAGGTTAAATTGTGCTTTTAGAAGTGAGTTATTTGCTGTTTTAAATACTTATGTTAATTTAAGTACACAAACATCAATAGCTGATTTTGTTCCAATAATTGAAACACTAAAAGACTTTCATGTAAAGTCTTCAAGATTGGTTGAACAAGTTGCAGATTTAATTGAATATGTAGAAATGAATAATTTAATTATAGCAAATTTACAATCAGTAGATAGTTATATAAATATCAAAGCAAATAAATTATATAATTACACAGGCTTAGTTGCGAACAAATTAGCTGATAGATACAAAAAAGCAGCTGTTGTATATTGCGGTTATGGAGATATTATAAAAGGTTCTTTTAGAGATTTACTTTCTAGGGAATACTTACCTTTGTTTCAAGAGATTTGTGAAGCTGACGGTCACAACTCAGCTTTTGGTATGACCATAAAACCATATCAGTTTATGACCTTCCTAGAGGGTGTAAAAAAATTGTCACTATTAGATATTAAATCTTGTAGAAATACACCTATGATATTTAAATATGAACAAGCTCCGGACATTAAACAGTTGTATCAAATGGCTTTATATAATGAGTTTGGTGGTAATGAAACACCTTTAGTATTAATAGAGAAAGATTATATAGGAGACATAAAATTAAAAAATGGTAGCTATAATAAAAGGAGTGATTATAATGATTTTAGATATTCGTGGGGAGAGTATTTAATAGTAAGTAAATATAAAGTTAATAAAGGTGATAAATTTCTTTTAAGACCTACAATATCTCAGACATTGAGATTGATGAATATCTAGGAGGTAATGTGTATGAAGTTAGTATTTGCTATAAGTCAGAATTATTTATATGCAATTAGAGACGAGGCACAAAAATTTATTTTTAATATATTTGGGTATTCTACTGTTAAAGAAGCTAGAGAGAATATTCATAAAAGAAACATGTCTGATATTCTAGGGTTTGTTTATTTAGATGAAAAGTTACCTAGGAAGCTGAAAGATTTTATTGAGTTTATTCAATATATTGATACAGTTTCAGACAAAGGTAAGTTATTTGTAATTTGTCTAAACAATCAAACTGGTTTGGATTTGTTAAAGAAAAATTTAAAAGTAAATAATCTTGATGTGAAAATAACACCTAAGTGGGAAGCTGTTACAGACATTATTATCCGTAATTGTTTTGAACCTATATTATTAAGTAAGTATACACCATATATAAATACAGATATTGGGAGTAGAGTTGTTTTGCCAACTCCTCCAAATATCCTAGGTGTAAGTTCTGACACTCTTGAATATAAAAAATTAATTAATCAAGGATTAGTAGAAGTTATGAAACCTATAAAGAAATATAATACTTATGAAGATACAAAGGTGTTTGATACCGTAATGCAGCACCTAGCAGAAGATAAGAGAGATTTACCATTTTTCAAGGCTAGGGATTGTAGAATTAGAAAGATGTTTGGGTTACCTTATTCAATAGAAGATACTAGAAAAGAATTGATAAAGGTTTGTAAGAACTCTGTGTTAGTAGATTGTATTGTGTATGATTTAGATAGGAGATGATTAAATGAAAGATATTAAAAAATTAGACTTCCTAGTAGTATATGTTTTAATAGGTCTAATTGCTTATTTAGTTTTTTGTATTGCACACAGAGTATTTACTCAAGGGGTGTTTTAAATGCTTGATGATAAAAATATTAATTTAGATACTCTTGGAGTTCCTAAAGTTTATAAAAACATTTTAGGATATCATAACATAAAGGAAGGTAAAGAACTTATAAATACTTTAGAATTGTATAAAATTATGCCTAGAGAAAGCATAGTAAAGTTCTTAAATGCAAGTGCAACAAGTGCAGATACTATAACTTATATAGTTAATGAAGATAAATGTTATACTACAAATAATATAATTATGGACTCTAGCGTCATAAGACCTGTATTAAGAAATAATAAAATTCCTAATGAGGATAAGATTATTTATTATGAGAACAGAGATGATGTTGTTATTGATTTTATAGATAATGTGTATTATATTTATTATGATATTCTTAAAGGTATAAATACGGCTGAATATGATTTTTTATTCAATATGTCTATACATTATTTTAGAGGTATTTTGCCTTTAAATTTAGATGAATTAAAAGGAAGAAAACCTAGCAGGACTAATGATATTTTATTATTCAGAAGGATAATGACAGAGTGTGTAAAATATGGTGGTAGTGATTGCAGATTTGAAGTAATCACTTATAATAAAAAATCAGATGTAAAAATACGGTTTAGAGTAGATGAGACTTTAATTGAATTTAAAGACATAAAGTTATCTTTAACAGAATTAGAAAGTATGTTATCAACTGTAATAAGAGAAATTTCTTCTATAAGTTTAAGTGAGTTTACAGCAATACCAGAAGCTGGTACATTAGAAAATCTGTTGTGTGATGGTAAATTGGAAGGTAGATTTGGTTCATGTAAACTTATAAAAGGCTATTTGTTTAATGTAAGAATCCTAGAAGAACAAAGTATATTAAGAGGTATAAATGAGTTAGGATTTGATAAAGATACTATTGATGTTTTAAGGTATGTAGAAAATAAAAGAAATGGAATTACATTAATAACAGGACCTCAAAAAACTGGTAAGTCTACAACTCTTTGGGCATTGTCAAAACATTTTGCAGAGCAATCCCTAGCATGTATAGAGTATTCTAATCCAGTAGAAGTAAAATTAAATATTCCTCAAGTTGATTATAGAGGCGATTTAAACTTATTAAGAAGTTATTTGAAAGTTGCAGTAAAGCAAAACCTAGATGTGGCATTTCTAAATGAGATACCAGACAAAGATACAGCACAAGCAGTTAGAACATTAGCAACAGCTAGTATTCATGTTTTAACAACCTTCCATATAGATAGGATTTGGCATTTATTTAGGAAGTTGTATGAGTTCTATGGTGATAATTTTAAGAGTATGTTATCACAATTAAATGCTGTGATAAACCAAAAGATGTATGTCAGGTTATGTCCTTATTGTGCTAAGGATATTTTAGTAACATCTTTAGATGAACCAATTCGTTCATTTCTTCTCAACAATGGAATTAACTATGTTAAAGAAAGTAGTGGTTGTTCTCATTGTAATAATGGTGAATTGATAGGAGGAAGATTACCATTAGCTGAGTACATAGTCTTTAATGACAACCTAGTACAAAAACTTTTAGGTTTAGAAAGAGACATTGATATGGAAATTTTTACAAAAGATATGATACTTCATAATCAAGAATATAAGAAGAAAGAGGTGGCTTTGGAGTATAAATTATTAAAATGTATAAAGAATAATATTTTAAGTTACAAATCTCTTTATACAATATTATAGGGGGTATGGTATAGATGGCAGATGTCATAAATTCTGTTATGAATCAAAGACAGAGTAATGAACTGGCAACCCTAGGAATATATGAGTTATTTAAAGAAGATGATTTAAATTTTAATATCAAGGATAGTGACTATTTTACATTTGCATATTGTGAGTATCTCGAGATGAAAAATTATCCTCCCATTCTAAATAACTTAACATTGGATTTGCAGGGTATGTCAGATATAAAAAATGTTTGCAGAAATGTAAATAGTTCTTTTAATGTAAGTAATTTTAATAATGGTAATCAATATAGTACATTTAATCAAACTCCTAGAGAAATTAATGGAGTATACAATGATTATCAAAATAATAGTGGAAGGAGATTAGGGGTGAAGAAATATGATTAAAGTTATAAAAGGTGTAATCATAATTGGATTAGCTGGTGTAATTGCTGTGGTTCCTGTATTTAAAATTACTTCAGCATATAGTAATTTTAAGCAATACTGGAGTGTAAGAAATGAAGTTAAGAATTTGAACTTATCTCTAGATGCTATTGACTCTCAGTTAGCTTCTAGTAGAAAGAAGTTAAGTGAATTAAATGCTGATAATATGGATACAGAAAGTCCTAAGTCTGTGTATGAAGCGATAAAAGGATTAGATGGTATTACAGAAATGACTGTAAATATAGTTACTATTAGTGGTGGAGTTATAAAGGTCTCTGATGACTCTACATATGAGCCAGAATCTAGTAGTGAAAATATTGATGGTTTAAGATTTGTTATAAAAGTAGATGATACTAATAAGTTCATAGAGGAATTATCTAATTTAAATTTAGCATGGGAAACCTTTCATGTTGCTCCTTTAGAGAAAACTGTTGTATTAGTTTATAATGCAGGAGGTGCTTATTAGTGAAACAAATAGCGATATTATCAATATCTAAAAGTGCTACTTTAGTTGTATTGAATAAGGATTCTAATTTATATAACGTAGTTTCTGTCCAGACTTTAGACCCTAGTAAGTGCTTAACTGAAACATCAGCCAGATTGAAAGGATTAGAGTTAGAGGAATTACATGTAGTTTTACAAGGCAGTATTACAAGTGAAACAGGAAATCAATTAATTTCTTATACTTTTGGTAAAGGAAGAAATAAGAAGCATTCTGTTTTGTATAAACAAGATTTACAAAAAATAAAAACTTTGGGAAGTAGATTAAATGTATCTGTAATTAAGATATATGACATTATAGATATAATAGCATTGATGGGAAGATATAACCCAATAATCCTAGTAGGAGACTATTTAAACAATAGGTATTCTTATATCTATGTAAATAATGGTGTCATTGAAGATTATAGGATTTGGAGAGAAATCACACCAGAGCAGGTGCAAAAGATAAAAGATGAATACAGAGTTGATTATGTAGAGTCTGTTTACAACAATATGCTTGATAACGAAATAAAGAGTATTGTGGTTAATTGGGATTCTTTAGAACAAGAGTATAAAGATGCTTTATCATTAACCCTAGGTTGTCTTCTTATAAAACCTAAAATTGTTTCTGATTTAAAGGCAACTGCTTTGAACTCAAGCACAGGTTTTCATAAGCCAGTAAACCCTAGAAAGATAATTGTTAATGAGGATGATACAACTAATGAAGATAATCTTTATATGAATATAAAAGAGAAAAATTTATTTGGAAGTAATGAAAAATCTAATAAGTCTATTTTAGAAAAAATATTAGATGCTGTAGCTGTTACATTAATTATAACTACTGCTGGTTGTTTTGTATCTAACAGTCAATTACCAGAAGATACTGAATATCTTAAAAATAAACAATCAGAGTTTAGTGAAATTCTAACACCAAAAACATCTGTAAAAAATTATTATGATGATGTAGTTAAAGCTGGTGGTGGGTCTTATGATAAAGAATACTTAGATAAAATTCAGGCTATTGAAGTTAATGGCTACCTAGCTGAAGTAAAATTACAAGCTACTTCTGTTGCTATTGTACTTTACATTAAAGGTGGGGAAGAAGATGCAGATGCTGTTAAAGCTGAGTTAGAAAAGTATTTAGATTCATTAAGAGAAATAGTAAATGTAACTCAGATAGCAGACCAAGGCACTGCTGTTTTAGAGGATACAAAACTTTCAAAATATGTTATCAATGCTACAAGAAAATAGCATAGTAGAAGATTGAGTACCAACGTGTTGATGAATGCTCAGTACATAACTAAATATCATTTGTTAACTAAGAGGATAACTGCTGTTGTCCTTTTAGACTAGCAAATGCTAGAGTATATAAATATAGTAGGAGGAATAAAAGATGATATTAAATTCAGTAGATACATCTTTAAAGATTGATGTAGAAGAAGGACAAGAAAATTTATTAGAGGAGTTTAACATTGAACAGGTAAGAGATGAATTAGATTTAATAATTGCAATGGACCCTGGTTCAACAAGTTGTCGTACAGTTATATTAGATAATACAACAAACCCTAGCTTAGATGTATATGTAATGCCATCAGCTTGTGCATACATACCAAAAGGAAGTCCAGTTAAGGGAGTTGGAAAAAGTTTATATGAACAAATGTATAGCACTATAAGTAATCATATGGTTACAATAGATACTAAGTTAAAAGAGCGTTCTGTTATAAGAGGCGCTATACAAGATAATATGTTAATAGGTGAAGAGTCCATTACAAATTCAGATGGTAAAGTTAATTCAGAGTTGTTATATGTAAATATTATAGATAGTATAATGTATTCAATTATTCAAAAATATAATGGTAGAGTTCCAGAAAAGTTAAGAGTAACTTTAGCAATAGCTTTACCACCTAGTAATGTAGATGATGAAATGAACATAGAAAATTTCCTTTCAAACATTTCATCTACATTTACTTGGACGCATGGAGTTACAGGTGTATCTTGTGAGTTATCAATAACTGCAACAGAAAAATTAATTTTAACAGAAAGTGATGCTTATGCTAAGGGATATATTTTCTTAGAAAAAGGTGGAAATTTCCCAGAAGTAATGATAAGTATGAGTGCAGGTGGTTCAACTTTAGGTGAAGATTTCATGGTAAATGGTTCTGCTAGAAGTGCTTTATCTACAACATTAAACACTAGTGGTGCTAGAGTTTTAGAAAAGTTAAGTGGAGTTATTGCTAAGAATAAGCACATAAAAGAACCTAAGAAGAAAGCTATGCAAAAGGCTATTAAGACTGGTAAAGTAAGAATAGGTAACAAAGAAATAGATGTTGTTGATGATATTGAAATTGTATTAGAAGAGACGGCTAGAGAGATTTACACAGCTTTAAACAAGAAGATATTTGATACACAATCTGAATATGGTATTGCAGATGTAAACTTATTCTTAATGTCAGGTAAAGCTTTTAGAGGTGGAGATTACAATGTTTCAATTTTAGATTACCTAGCAGATTTAATAAGAGAGCAATCTCCAGATGCTGAGATAGTTTATTCTGACCAAGAATATATACCAAAAGGATTAGCTTTATTAGCTTATGGAGTGTATGGTGGAGTTCTGCCACAAACTGCAAAGTGGATTTAATTTTATAGAGGTGGTTTAAATGAAGAACATTTTATTGGAAAATGGTTTCTTATCGTTAGAACCGGAAGGAGTTAAGTATATGCAAACCTTACTTATATCAGGTGATTTGTGGTCAGGTTTGTCAAAGTTGTTAAATGAAGCTGGGGCTAAGGAAAGTCCACAAATAGATTTAAAAGGTTTGCAAGAAAGTCAGAATGAGTTATCTGATAAATTACAGATAGTGCTTGATAGCCTAGAAGAACTTAAATCCAAAGAGATTCAGATAAATTCAAGCGAGGAGCCAGTTAAGAAGGAAGTAAAGAAAAAGAAAAGATTTTCTGAAGAAGCTCCTCCACCACCTCCACCACCAATAAATGATATTGGAAGTGTCTTTGCAATGGCTTCCAATATTGCAAACCTAGGAAGGAGTTAGTAAATTGGCTAAGAAACAAATAAAAATAGAAATAGAATTTGGCTCATATTATGGTATTTCTGTACCTCAGTTAATCCTAGCTGATATCAATATGAGATTATATAAGTCTGGAATATTATTACTAAATAATGAATTAGACAGTCATAGATTATCCAGTCTAGGTTTAGAGTTTAATATATTTAAATATGCAATGAATAATATTATAATTAGAGATTATTCAGAACCTGGCATGAAAAGGTTAAGTAGACGTGTTAAGAAAAGTCAAGAGTATTATGATAAAGTTAATAGTATAGAACACTTAGGAGAGAATATTAAAGAACCTGCAGGATTATTTAGCGAAGAAGAATTAGAATTACAAAAAGAAGTTTTATCTAAATGTGATAAAACTATTCAAAACTATGTAATTATAAATGGTGAAACTAAACAGTTATCAGATGAAGCAGTAAAAATAATTGAATTCCTAGACAGCTATTTAATATTGGCAGATACTCTTAAAGAAAATATTCAAGTAAGAAGTTTTACAGAATCTGAATTTATGGGTTTACCAGTTTCAACTTATTTAAGAAATAAGCCTGGTTCTATAAAGTACAGATATCTTGATGGTGTTTATAAACAAGGTAATCAAGATAAAATGAGAAGCAGGGCAACAAGAGAGATTGATGTATTTATGAGATTAGTAACTTCTAAAGTTAATGATAAGGAGTATACTAAGATAGATATTGTAAACGGAAAGGTTTCTAACATGGATTATAAGATTTCTGATGAAAATCTTCCAGTCTTAGAAGCATTAAAAGAAAACAATATTTTAAGAAGACTAACAGATAAAGAAGTAAATACTCTAATTAGACTTTATGAACTTAGTAAGTTATTTACAGTAACATTCTACAATGATATGTTTGAACTAAACTTAACTAAAGAGGAATATGAAAAGGTATTTAAAGAGTTAGAGGATATAGGTATTATTGGATTTGGTTTTTATAGTGATAAATTATTTCTAGACTGCCTAAAAAAATACACTATTTTAGAATATACAAGAACAGTTATAAATGAAGAGGATGAACTGGCAAAAAATATAAAATTAGTTTATAGAGCATGTCATTCAAAACTAGAATTTGGAGGTGATTTAGATGAAGGATACTTTAGTAATATTTGATGTATTTCCATTTTTACACATAGGTGAATATGTTTATAATAAATATGACAATAAGGTAAATGGTAAAATGCCTTGTAATGGTATACTATATTTGTTAAAAAGATTATCTTCTGAATTGTCTTATTATAAGGATGTAGTGCTTACATTTGACTCCAAGAGTTTTAGAAAAGATTTAGACTCTAACTATAAAAGTAACAGACGTCCTAACAATACAATAGCATCACAAGCAGAATTACTATATGAACTATTACCTAAAGCAGGTATAGCTTGTTATAAAAAAGATAAATACGAAGCAGATGATTTGATTTATAATATTGTAAATGCTAATAAGGATTTATATAATCACATTCACATCCTAGGTACAGATTATGATTTGACTCATAGCATTATAAAACCTAGCATAGAATTCAGGTCTATTTCTTCACAAGTACATTCAGTTACAGAGCAGACATTTCCTTATATAATGTATGATGATATGTATTTAATGTACAATACTATTTCTGCATATAAAGTTTTTTGTGGTGATAATAGCGATAATGTTAAAAAGTTTAAAACTTCTGACGGTAAATATACAGGAAGAGATTTATATAATCTTTATGTAAAGGCTTTACAAAAACAACAATTAAGTCCAGAAAAGACGAGAAGCCGTTCAATGCTAGAGTATTTTATAAATTGTACAAAGCAGTTATATTCTGTTAGTGACCTAGCAGAACTAAAACATAGAATGGATTTAGTATTTCCATTAGCAGATAATAGTGAAGACTGGACATTAACCTCTAGCATAAGAAATTATAACAAGAAAACTTATTTAGAATTATTAAGAATTTTCGAAGACCAAGTAAGTGCCAAATCTCTAGGCACTAGAGTTTATACAGTAAATATAAATCCTGAACTATTGAACATAGTTTCAGCTATGGGAGATAGATTAATAAGTGGGGAGTTCGCTGCTGATAATAGTAGAAGCATAAGAAAAAATCCAATAAACATTGATATGAAAATGTGTAAGGAGTTCTAATGAGAGTTCCTTTTTATCAAGTAAATACTTTTCTCTATGCAGAAGAGTATTTACCTAAATCTCTTTCTACGTATAAACCTGAAATATCATTCGAAAATTATGTTAAAAGTCAAGTACATTGTTGTATGACTGGTAGAAATATTAGAGACTATGTAGATACTTTAAAGTTAATAAAAGGCGAAGACACAATTAAAAATAGAAAGGCTTTTAAAAAGGTGTTGAATTATTATTATAAAGATTTAACCAATGTAATGAGTAAACATAAAGATTTAATAAATGCTGATTTTAATTTTGTAGAAGACCCTATACCAGCCCTAGAGAAATTAAAAAGTAATCCTATTGATGATAGTAATGAATAAATATAGATAGTAATTTTAAGGAGGTGATTTAATGATTATAACTTGTAAGAAAGGACAAGGTAATGCCCTAGGTTATTTTCTTAGACAATTAGTATTAACTTCAGTAAAGTGCTGGAGACCAATAGCATTTGTAATTGAAAATAGAAAAACAAATACTTTATACTCTGAAGGTGATATTATAGAGGATATGTTAGAAGTTCAAAAGAACCTAGCAGACTTAATATATGTTGGTGATGACTCTTTAGATTTTGTTGAAGAAACATACACTTTTAAAGGTAAGTTAACTTCAGATGACCTAGCTAGTGGTTCTGTAGTTAAAGCCATTTCAAAAGATAGAAAAGATATCATAACTTGTTCAAATGATTCACCTGTAAGTGTGAAAGTATTTTTCAGAAATACAGCTGGTGTATGTTCTATGGATGATAATTTTAATTTCATAGAGGAACATCAACAAGTTACATCTGACACTAATGTGTTAAACTCTTTGCATTCAATTGTCAAGAAGTTTGCTTTTAGTGTTTCAGAGAAAGCTAACAATACAGAAGAGGTAAATATAAATATGGAGAGTCTTACATCAGACGAAAAATCTATTTTAATTCAATGTATTGAAGAATCTATTTCAACCCTAGAAGATGCTATTTCAGAATTATCATAATGTATAATAGCAATCAACAAATATACTCTGTGAGTTAAAAAGTATTATTCTTTTGAAACCCTAGAGTATACTGTATTGTAAATATTAAAAAGGTGACTTTAAAGGCTGTTTGTTTTTGAAGTCATTTTCATAAATTTTTTACTTGTTTGACGTCATTTGTAAACCACCTACTTATAAGATGCCTTGTACATAAGACATTGTAAAAATTTAGAAAGGGGGTTTCATTATGGCAAAATCAAATAACAACAAAAAGCCAAATAATTTTGCTTCAATAAAAAGATTAGCAAGCTTACCAGTAGACCTAAAATTGATTACTCCAAAAAGTACAATTACTTTAGAAGACTATCAAAAGAAGTATAAAGACCTAGGTCACCCTGAAGAAGAATGTATAGTCATTAAAAATGCTGAATGGATATCACATTCAAGAAGCAAAAATTATTATATATCTTTTGGGAAAGAAGGACTTATGTTCTATGACCCAAATAATTTCCAAGTTTTTACGCAGGTATTGGAAAATGGTGATTGGCTATTAGACCACCATGTTTCAATAAGACCAAGAAAAGAAATTTTAGAAAAAGAAGGAGACAGTAGTATGAGTAAAGAAACAGAAAACATTATCGACGAAGCATTAAACAATGCTGTAGTTACACCAGACACAGGAGACGTAGATGCCATCTTAGATGGATTTGATGCAAATAGTATCAACATAGAAGATGAAGCTTCTGCTTTAACAAAATCAGATAATTTTGGAGAAGGAAAACATGAATTATCAGATGCTGAAAAAGAAGCAAAGGCTGCTGAAAGAGAACAAAAAGCTGCTGAAAAAGAACAAAAGCAAAACGAATTAGTAGACACTATAAAGAAAGCTGCTGAAGGTGTACAATTCTCTAACACAGCTGCAATAGCTGCATTCAACAAAGCTCATGGTGGATGCCTAGTAGGATACATCACTAACAATGATGAATTACTTAAAATATCACCATCAACAGTTGAAGTAACTGACAATGTAACAGGTACTGTTAAGACTGTACAAGGTGCTACAAAGGAAGAACAAAAGGATGCTGCAGAAAATAAAGCAGTTTCTAAATCTACAACTAGAAAAGAAGTAGTGTTAAAACCAAAGCACACTATGCCTGGAAAATTATTAGGAATAGTTGTTAAGATTCCTGAAGGTGGAATAGTTGATTATCAAGATTACTTAGCAGGTAAACCATTATTACCAGATGCTTCTAAGACAGATTTAAAAATTATTCTTGGTGACAAAGATAAAATGACAACATTAATCAACACTTGCTATAGAAATGTAATTCCTGAAGATAAGGAAACATTTGGAGAAGGTGCAGGTGATGTTATCTTATATGCTAGACCTAGAAAAGATAAGCATGGTAATACAAAGTTCATCAAAGGATTTAAGTCAACTTCAGGAAGAAGCTACATTCAACCAGAAGCTTATTTACCATTAAATGTGTATAAGACTTATGACCAAACAAAAGCTTTAACAGAAGTAGAAGCTGAAGAATTAGCAACTTCACAACTTATAAATCTTTTAGACACAACAAAGGCTAACAACACTCCAGCTATAAGAAGACTTGATAGCAAATCTCGTCAAAAGGTTCATGTTGATGAAAAGACAAACAAGATTACTTCACCTTGGTTCACAGCTGATGCTTCAAAGAAAGAAAGCTTAAAGGTTAAACCTTACTTTACTAGAGATAAAGAAGCTTCATTAACATCTTTACCATTCGCTGTTAAGAAGAAGATTGAACCTAAGACTGCTGGTAAGAAAGCTACTTGGAGATGGGTAACTTACTCAATTGCTGACTCTAGTGAAGAAGCTAAGAACAACAATTCTTTAGCATTAGCAAGAGCTGGTAAGAAGTTCTCTAAGTTCTACAACGCTTGTGGTGGAGATACAATCTTAAATGAATCTTCATTAATGGCATTAAAGCCATCTAGAAGAAAATCTTCAGCTTCAAATGAAATTCCAGATTCTGCTTTAAACACTTTAATAGCTTCTGAATTAGCTGGAAGAAGTGGACTTACAAATACTGTTATTGATGCAGAAGCATTAAACACAGATTTATTAGCAATGTTAGGAATGCAAGCAGGCTAAGATTTAAACATATAAAATTATTGGGAGAGTTTAAATACTCTCCCTTTAAATTTAAATTAGAGTAGATTTAAAATCTATTGTAATTTGAATTTAAGGTGAGAGGGTATTGGAATTTTCCAGTACCCTTTTATTTTTTCTGTAATCAGTTTTTCTTGGATTTAATACCCTAGTAAGACTGTTTACTATAAATAAAATCATTAGCAATAAGGAGGGTATTTTAATGGTTAAGAAAGTTATAATATTAAGTATATCAGTAGTAATGACCTTATCTCTAGTTAGTTGTGACCTATCAAAGTCTTACCATAATGCTATTGATAAAGTAGAGGAGATTAACGATAAGGCTCAAGAGAACGATGTCACAGGTAAGTTTTTAAGAAAGAGTTTAGAGAAGAATGAAAAGGTCAATGAATTAATGCAAGGTGAAAGTGAAACAAGTACTGCAAGTGATACTGAAAAGTCTAAAGATAATAAAACAAATTTCCTAGGGAGGTAGATATAATGAGGATTTATAATTTCAGTAAAGTTGTAGGAAATACAACTACTGTTAAATTAATGAAAGGTGCATTAGCTAATAACAAATTTCCTAGATTTTCCATATGTGCAGGATTACCTGGAACCGGAAAGTCAACATGTGCTAATATAGCAGCATTGTCATTAACTTGTGAAAATCCTTTCAATGGTGAGCCATGTTTACAATGTGAAAGTTGTAGAAAGAATCTTGAAGCAATAGAAAATACTGGGCAAACCTCAAATGTAGTTTGTAAGAATTTAGCAGCTACAAAATCAAGAAAAGATGTTTTAGAATTAATAGAAGAAATATTTGTTCTTCAACCAATAATGGGAAATAAAGTTTATGTACTAGGCGAATTTCATTGCTTATCACCAGCAGACCAAAGTGCTTTCCTAGAAGAGATAGATAGGTTAGATGATAATACCTATATAATATTAACAACTTCAAAAGTAAATAAGTTGTTAAAAGAAATAAGAAGCAGAGGTATTACATTTAATTTTAACAGATTAAATGAAAAGGAATGTAAATTATTATTTGATAACACTTGTGAATTATTACAAGCAGGCAAAGGAACGAAGAAAGTTTTTAATCAGTTGTATGAATATTCAAGAGGCATACCTAGAGATTTAGTGAACCTAGTAGAGTTTGTAAATGAGAATGAACCTACAGAAGATGAGATAAATGATTTTCTTCAAAGAATAAGTAGTGAGCAATTCTCTCTGATATTGGGTACATTATATAGTGACTTAGCTGAAGGTCTTGAGTTGTTAGATGAATTGTTGAATAAGTACAATATAGATTTAATTATAGAACAATTTAAAAATTACATTGTCAATTTAACATTCTATGCTGTAGCTGAAATAAAAGGTGTTCTGACCAAGAAAGATATTGAGTATTTAGGAGATGCTATAAACCCTAGTGCAATATATAAAATATCAATAATGACAAAAGGGCTTAATTCAAATTCATCTGAAAGTGATTTTAAACTTGCTATGATTCAAATAGGTATGATGTTGAAAAATAAAAAGACTTCAGATATTTATTCTTTAAATAATAGTATGGCATCTAAGCAAAATGTAAATGCTAAAAGGTTGCATACAGAAATAAATAAAATAGAACAAGAGTCAAAAGAGACAGATTTAGGTAAATTAGATAAAGATAGTTTAAAGAGTATGCTATCTGATGTAAAGAAAACTCCTAGAAAGAAAACTCCTAGTGAGAATATTACTGATACAAATACTGAAATAGATGTGAATACTGTTAGCGATATAAGCATAAATAATTCAGAAGATAAAAATGATAATGATAATAAAACATTTACAAATATGGAGGTGTTTTAATTGAGATTATTAATTACAGATAGAGTGTGCCTAGGTGAAAATGACCAAGAAGCATTTTTTGAACCTAAGCAATTAACATGGAAAGAACAATTATCAGTAGCTGTAAGAATGTTTTGGGAAAGGCGTTCTTCTATAAAAAAGAAAAGAGAAAGAAGAAGAATAGTTGAATATCAAAAGCATGCTGAAAAAGTGGAGAATTTAAAACTTGCTTTAACAGAACAAATAAACAGAAGTACTTCTACTAGATTAAATAAGAAATTAAATAATAAGACACCTATGTATGTTTTAGTTTCTGTGAATAGGCAATTTCAAGATATACTAAAAGAAGTTTTAGAACAAAAAGAATTCGATGGTTATTCTACTGAAGAATATATTGCTAATCCAGACATATTACAAGTTTACCCTGACTTACCAATCTTAATAAAATTCACAAGAAAGGTAGTTGGTCAGTATGAAACCTAGTAGAATTTACAAAGTAGTATTAGCTACTATCTTATTTACAAGTATTTCTACTTCGGTTTTAGCTGATACAGTATGTGGTATAAAGTATATAAATCAATTAGATGAAGATACAGATTACAAACTATCGGAAGATTCTTTAAATGAGTTAAGTTCTAATTTAAATATTGAATCAGAACTAAAAGAAAATTTTTTAGATGTCAATACTAAAGAATCAAATGATGAATTAAAGAATGAATTAAAGAAATACAATATCTTATCAGAAGACAGTAGTATTGTTGTAAATAAGAAAGGTATGGATATAAAAAGTAAATCTATAGATTTGAATGATAATGTTACAAAGTCGGACACTTTAATGATGATTTATAAATCTAAGTTTGGTGTTATAGAAGCAAGACCTTTTATAATTAATTCACCTAGTAGAAGAAAGATAGGAGATTTTGTAAAGAAGATAATAAAGACAGATGAGTACACACCAGTAGGATACGAAGGTAATTCAAAAGAATTTGATTATTCTGAAGGAGATTATAGTATTTATGTAAATCCTAGTGTGTATGAATTATATTTACAATATTATATAGATAACAATATAATTGGAATAAATGAGTTAAAAGATAGTAAATTTAAAACAGATTATACTAAGTATAAAGAAGATAATTTATCTATACCTGAGTGGTCTAATTCATTACAAGATTATATTTATTCTAAATCAAGTAATATTCTAAATAATCAATTTGGTTATTCATGGAAAGTTAATGGTGTTACAGATAATACAGAGAAATCTTTTGAAATAAATAAGTCAACTCCTAGTTACTTTTATAGTGAAAATATAACTAAAATGGATGCTTACAAATATATCTATGAGATTTATAAAGATATGTTTGGAGATGTATCAGAAGAAAGAATGAATTTATTGACTTATAAATTAGGGGATACAGATTTCAATAAATTAGATTTGTATAATAAAAATATAATTTATTCTTTATTAAATGCAGGGTTATTAAATAGAGATAACAAAGAAGAAATAAAAAATTTAGATAGTAGAATAACATATAATCAATTAGGTATAATTTTATGTAGAATTAAAGACCCTAGTAAGAGAATTGATGTGGATTCAATCTTAGCTAATATGTCAGAAAGCGACAAAAAGTTTGCTAGCGAAGGTTACACCAGAAAAGATATAACAATATCAAATGAAGAATTTGCAGAGCCTCAAACTGTTTCTGTAACAGAAGTAGAAAAGAAAACTACTACAAGTTTATTTAACTATGGTATAAATAAATCAATTATTAAAGCTAAAGCAGCTCCTATAACTGATCATCATCAAGGAGCAGCTAATTATGCTTGGGGTGCAACTAATAAAATACCTAGTAGTAATAATACTAGCAATACAAATACAAATATTACAGGTGCTACTAACATAGAAATGTTAAATGCAGCATTAAATAAAACTCCTAGTACGACAGCTCAGCAAGTAAGTAATAATGGTTATTATTCTGATGGTAATGGTAATGTTATTCTTAATGGTAAGGTTGTTAGTGGTACTAATCCATTAAATAATTCTAGTGGAAATAGTGGTAATGCTACTAATGAAAGTAGTTCTGAAACAAATAATGGAAGCAACTCTGAAAGTGGAAATAGTACATCAGTTGATTTAAGTAAGAAAACTGTAGTAATAGACCCTGGTCATGGTGATTGGGATGCATATAAAGCTTCCCTAGGTAGTGATTTATTTGAAGATAATTCTCCAGATACTACAACTAAAATGAGTGATGCTGTTATATCTTCAGTAGAAGGTTCTTTTGGTAGTGGTTCAACTCAAGATGGGAAGAAGAATGTAAAGGATACTGGTGGTACAAGTAATGGTGATATTTATGAATACAAGGTTGTGTGGTCTGTTGCTGAAAAATTAAAATCAAAATTAGAAGCTAAAGGTATCAAAGTTATAATGACTAAAAGTTCTCAAGATGTTGATTTAGGTAATATAGAAAGAGCAGAAATAGCAAACAATGCAAATGCTAATATAGAACTAAGAATACATTGTGATTCTAGAGGTGGAGATTTAGGAGTGTTAACTTTATACTCAGAACAAGTTACAAGTTATATGACTAGTGAATTAAAAGAAAAGTCAAAGAGTTATGCGAATACAATTCATTCAGAATTTATAAAAGCTACTGGTGCTTCAGATAAAGGTGTAAAAGAGCAACAATTAACAGGGTTTAACTGGGGTAAAACTCCTCAAGTCCTAGTAGAGTTAGATGACATGGATGATTTATCAATGGCTCAGAAATTAAATTCAAGTGACTATCAAGATAAATGTGCTGAAGGTTTATATAATGGATTATTAAAAGTCCTAGAAGTTTCTGATAATACTGATACTACAAATAAACCTGAGAGTTCGACAGCAGATACTACAACTGCAAATAATGTTGATGTTTCTTCATCATCTACAACAGCAGAAAAAATAGCATCATCTTCAAAAACTTATGAAGTAACTAAGTTTTTTCCTATAACAAAAAATCTTCTTTATAAAAATAAAAGTATAGATGATTTAAAAGAAGGTAGTGATGATGTTAAAAAGATTGATAAATCAGATAAAGGAACTACAATAACATTTGAAATAAATTGCAGTAATGATATTAGAGCATTATCAGTAATTGATTCTAGAATTATATACAAAGGAGTTCCAGATGGTAAAGCTTGGCAAACTGTAACTAAAGTTGAAACAGATGGTAGGTCAACTACATATATAGGTTCAGAAACATTTAAAGCTGATGATAGTGAAATTATTTGTATTGCTGAGAAGTTATTAAAAAATAGATTAACAGGAGAGACTGCTGTTCTCCTAGAAGATAATGATACAGCATTGATTGGTAATAGAGTTGTAAAAACAACTGACCCTATGGTTATAATGAATTCTGATGAAACTTATTATAATTTAGATTTAATTGCTAACCTAATGACTTCTTCTTATGTTAGTAGTCTATGTCCAGACACTATATTTGGGGTTAAGAGTTTACCTAGTGAGACTATTGCAGATGTAAAAGCTACAGGAGGTATCATTGAAAAAACAGTATTATTTAAACCTGATAAAATTCCTAGTGATTCAAATGGTACTTTAGCTAATAATACAGATGATTTCTTTAACTTAGATATGACAGCTAGAGCAATGACATCTCTAACAAGACAGTTTACTGTAAATGGTAAAAACATATACGCTGTAATAGAATGGTCATATTCTGTGCCAGATGTTAATAATCAATTATACACTTTTTCAACACAAGACAACAGTACATTTAGTGTAAAAGAAGCTTCAGAGTATTTATTTACTAGACCGACTGATGAAACAGAAGCTGCTTGGTGGGATAAAAATATAAATTTATCTAATGCAATGTGTAATTGTATTTATGGAACAAAGGATAAAGAATACTTTACCTCAGGATTTTTAAAACCAGACGTTACATTATTAGTTGAAAGTAAATACCTAGATGAAAGTACAGTTGTAGATACTGTATTTGGTAACATTCAATTTTCAAATAGTTTTAAAAGTAAATATTGTGATAATGTGAGTGACTTTTACAAGAAATTATTTGGAGTTGATTCTAGAACATTCAATATAATTTATGGAACTGAGAATGGAGAAATAACTTCATATAGCAATATGTATGTTGTAGATTCTAGAGGTGCTGTATATAAGAATGCAACTCAAGATGAAAGAACATCTTATGATTCTAGCAAGAAAATATTAACCATAAGTACAAGAAGTAATGGTGGTACTAGAGATACAGTACAAGATGGTACTATAAGTATTTCTAAGGATAATGATACAAGAAACTTTTATTTAATAAATTCTCCTAGTTCAGAATATTATAAGCTTGTGTATACTTCACCTATTGAAGGAGTTTTATACGAAAGAAAGTTAAGTGATACTAAAAGTATTTATTCATTAAAGTCGGATGATTCTTCAGATGTTACCTATAAGGAAATAACAAGCCTTTATAACTTTGCATTGTCAGCTTTTAATGCAAGAGAAGAACAAGATTTGTTTAAAAGACCAACAACTTATAAACCAATTGATTATAGCAACTTACCTGTATTAAATAGTTATCAACAAAACAAATTTTATTTATATAACAATGAATTATATACAACATCGAATAATGCTTCAATGTTAAATTCTCTATCTAGCAGACCTGGTTTTTTAAATGCACAGTTAGGTAACCCTTATATAAGATATAAGATAAACAACACCTCTATGTTTATTGGATTAAAAGCAAGTGCATTTCCAGTTATATATGCAAAGAAAAGAGAGTTTACAGTATCTAATGGTGTGCTTACAAATCAATCTTCTAATCCATATCTTGACCTAGGTAATGTATTTTATAGTGGTTTAAATTCTACATTAATATCTAGAATGATGGATGAAAATATAGCTAATACAAAATACTCTCAATTACCAGATGGTGCTAAAGTAATTATAGGAGATATATTATTTGTTAAAAAGAATGGAGTTTTAAACTCTTCATCTTATAAAGATGCCAATTTAACAAACGCTCTTGCAAACCTAGAAGAAGATGATGAAGGAATAAAAACAATAATAGGTAATTTGTTTGCAGGTATGCAGATTTATTATTCTGGAAGAACAGTACCTTTTGTCGATTATATAACAAGCGTGGGATTAGGTTCTTACCTAGGTGAAACTGACAATGATACTTTAGTTTATAATGGTTCTAAAAAGATTTTAAAATCAGATGGAACTTTAGAAGATTATAACTATTCTAGCTCATTAGAGCATTGTAGTTTTAAAATAGATTTAGAAGATAAGTTAAGATTTTATCTTCTTGACCCAGCAAATAATACATACAGCTTACAATGTACATCAGATGAATATGGTTCAGGGTATATAAGTAATGTTTCAATGTTTGCAGAAGATTTAGGTTTCACATTTAATGATGACGATATGCAGAACCTAGTAGGAAATAAATATAAAGAGTTACCAAACTTTAGGCAAACATTTGAGAATTATAAAGAATCCTATAACCAAGCTTTAAAAGGAGATGTTTTATCTATATTTAAATTCTTCTTTTATATTATTATTAGCTATGCTATACTAGCTTCATGGATAGCAGTAGCAATATTAAAGTTACATATTGGAACTGGAATATTCCTATGGATAAGAAATCCGTCTGGAGTGAAAGGTTCTGAAGGTATTGATGTAGTAAAGATTATGACTTTAGGAATATGGAATTTAGACTCTGACCCTAAAGTAGTTTCAGTAATTGGTGCTAACATTATAATGTTCTGCTTGTATTATTTAGTTATCAATTCAGATGCAATAATTCAATTATTGTTTGGTTAGTATGTTAAATTAAATGAAGACAATCCTAGTGGTATATATTAATTATTAGGAGGGTTTTGTATGAAACAAAATTATATTAATAATTCAGCTGTAACAGTTGATAGAAAAGATAGTAATAAATTAATCCTAGTAGGATTTCTTACAATAGTATTTATGTTTGTAGCACAAGTAAAAGTCTTTGCTGCAAATGGACCTGATTTAACTTTACTTTTTTCTACAGATGCATTTCAAGGTGCATGGGAAACTATAAATAAATTAAATTGGGTTGGAGCAATTTTAAGTTTTATAATTTCAATATCTTGTGGTATGGGTTTATTTTTATTATTTGCAGATAGAATAATAACAATGGTTTATCTTATAACAAGAAACATATTTGACCAAGTGAATGATATAAAAAAACCAGGCTCAGGCTCAGGTGGTAGTGGAGACTTCTTTGGATTTAAATCAATGGGTAAAAATATGTTACAAAAGAATGGTATATTTGATGCAGTATTATATGCTATACTTTGCCTTTTACCTGATATAAAATCTATAACAGTTTATAATAATGTTGGAGAGTCAAAATATGAAGATAGTGATACTGTATCAATTTATTTAATAAAGAGTTTTGTGCCTACTATAATGGCTGCATTCTTTTTAACAATTGGATGTTCAGGAACTCTAGCAGAAGGTTATGGTACTGTAGTATCAGCTATGGCTACATTTGCAGATAATGTAGTATCAGTTAACCTAGATGTCTATGTAGATAAATTATTCTCTGTATCAACAAATCCTGAGTATACTTTAGGGCAAGATGGTACAAAGAAAAGTAAGATACAAAAGAAAGTAGCTTCAGTATTATTTAGAGAAGCTCAAAAAGTTGCTAACATTACAGACAAGCAAGCTAAAGCAGTTTTATTAAGTAATTGTGAAGCTAAGGCTATGGATATATGTAATGAGAACTCTTCAGCTATAATTGCTTCCCTAGGTAGTGCTCCACAAACAGATGATGATTGGGGAAGATTATCAGTTAAAGCAACAGCAAATGCTTCAGATGCTACTGGTGATACAATAGATACAATATCATTAAATGAAATATTACCAGAGTATGATGGAACTTGGAATATTCATTTAGTATATAAGAGCAGTGCTCCTACTCATAATTATTTAAATATTGAAGATTCAGATAATTAAAGTAGATTAAAATAAATTAATTGGGGTAGGGATAATTTTCCTTACCCTATTTTTTAATGTAAGGAGGTAAAAATGAAGAAAAGGTTTATTAAGTTTTTAAGTGGTCTTCTCCTAGGAATATCTTTAATTGAAAGTATACCTTACAATACAAGAGCAGATGATTATTTAAAAACTGTAACAACTCAAGAAATATCCTTAGCAATATCCAATGTGTTTAAACAATATAGTTCTAGAAGTTTTAGAACTACTGGTTCTTATGAAAATATATTTTATGATTTACGTTGGATGGTAGGTCATGCTACATGGGTAAATGCCATGGAACAATTAGAGAAAAAAGAATCTGATAATAACATGGAACTTATACCCTATCCTGGAGAAAATGTAGTTTATCAGAAAGGAAACCTAGAAGAAAGAATAGATAAAATAAATGAAACTTTTGGTACAGATACAGATATGTATTCGGCAGTTAATATAGATAAATCCTCTTATCAAAATATCTTACAAAGTGTAAGTACATACACTAAATCTTATTTAGATTTATTGAAAGGGAGTGGTGATGATTTAGAAGCCACAGCTAAAGAACATAGAAAAGAATTAAAATATGTTTATTTGACCCTTATGGAAGTTTCAAAGCAAGAACAGTTATTTAATTCTTATATGCCTGAGATAGTGCAAGATGTTCAAACAGGGCAAGACATAACTTCAGAGTTTCAAATATCATATACAGATACATTAAAGCAGATATTAGAAAATAAAGACTATGAAGTTCTTATTGATAAAGGAAGAGAGATGTGTCAGAGCGATACAATAGATTCAGAAGAGTCAATAGTAGATACAACTGCTAAAGATTTTTTACATACATTTGCAGATGTAGATGATGTTACAGATTCTAGTGTAGCATTGAATGGTGTTAAAGAAGTATGGTATAAAATATTTTCTGCTGGTTCTATTTATGAACCATTTGTTTCTAATGTAGGTGATGAAACTTTTAAGAAGGTTTTAAATATAATAAATAATCAAAGCGAGGATGCTGACTCAGATATATGGAAATTATATCAATCAGCTATAAAATATGCTAAGCCATTATATTTAAGAAAAGGAACTTCTGATAAAGCTGAAATACTTACAGTATCCAAACTAAAAGAAGCTGCTGAATCAAAATCTCATTCAGAAGTTTACACAGTAGATGGAACATTAACATTTTCTTCTGATACTAATAGTTATAATTATTATACTCAAAATGTTAATGCCAACCTAGTAGCTGATAATAGTAGTTCAAATAATACAGAAACTTCTACTGCAAAAGACAATAAAGATATTACTGATTCAGAAACTTATACATCAGCAAAAGTTGATTTTAAAGATTTGTGCAACACTCCAATATTAAAGTTAGGAATAACAACAGAAGGCGGAAGTGCTGGTAAATCTATGGATTCTTACACTAATGTTTATAGAAGTTTAGCAGGTGTTTTGCTAAACAATATATTTAAAACATATAAATACGACTCTAGTGTAAAAGATGATACAATTTATATGAATATGTTTGGAGATTTATTCCTAGAAGATGGTACAGTAATAATGTCTGGTGCTTCAAATCCATACATATATAATACTGAAGGCTATTATTATTTAGGTACAATGTCTTTTATGAAATCTTATCCCAATATAGGTTCAAGTAAAATATTTAATGTTAGCGAAAAAGACCAAGGTAAGTATTGTATAGAACTAAAAACTTTAGATGACACAGATAACGATACATCTTTAGATGGTAGTGATTATTCTAGAGGGCATACAAGAACTATAGAGTTTAACTATATAGATGATGTAGATAAAGGTGGTAACGCCAGTACAAAGTTTTCTGAAATAACTGTAGATAGAAATATTGATTTTGGAGGCTATAATATAGGCGATGCTGAACTAGTCGAGTTTAGAGAAAGGAAGTATGATAGAAGTGGTCCTTTAAAAAGTTTTGTTGATTTGTTTGGAACTTGGGGAGATGTCAATGGAGTTTATTTAAATAAGATAACACAAGCAGAATCAATGAGTTCCACAATAGGCAGAGCATTTTTGGATAGTTATGATAAAGCAGATGTCAAGAACCTAGCAGGTGTAGCTTGCGCTTATTATCATATGTTATATGAGAACGAAGGTGAAATGACAGAAGAAGTTTATGACGGAATAGATGAAAATATGATAATAAGAGCAATTATAAATCAAGGTTCAGAAGGCACCTCAAATTTAAAATATTATAATGCTAAGAAAACTCAAGATTATGAAGAATTAGTAAATGATTCTTTATCAAGATTAACAGTATTATTTAAAGGTTTATTAAAGCAAGTTGTTAGTAAATTAAAATCAAGTACAGGTGCAATTAATTTAGAGAATTCTTATCAATCATTTATATTTGGTAAACTTGTATCATATGGTAGAACTTATATGTTCATAATACTTATTATATTATTTGTAGCCCTAGTAGTTAAATTTATGATTAGTAAATATTCATTAGTGCAAACTATTTTATATTCTATTATAGCAACTATAATGTGTTGGCTATTTATTAATGTAATACCTATATATTTACCAACATTAATGAATAGTACATTAGATGTTTTAACAGCTTATAAAATGAATGATTTAGGATTTGTTGCTATGATGATGCATATGGAAGACTATACATCAACTTATGGTGATGCTGATAACCATATAGTAACTCCTAATACTGCTAGTATAAATCTTTATAAGTTGAGAAATGAAGAATTAAATGACCTAGTAGAAGATACAGGATATAGTAAGAAAGAACTTTTAGATGGTAAATCATTAATAATGAATAGTGAAGCTGGAGTTTATGTTGAAGGTAATGTGATAAAGGCCTCTTTAGATAAATTATTTTTAAATAATTCTATAACTGGTACAGATAAAACAGTTGCTTTTAATAAAGTTTATCAATTAGAATATAGAAAGAATGTAAGTTCTAATATAGATTATTATACTTGTTATAATGTATTCCTAGATAGTATGGTAAGAAAATTAAATAATTTCCTAGCTGTATTTACAAGCAGTACAGAATCAATACAATATGATGATATAACTAAAGATTCATTTGTAATGTCAAACTATATAAAATCTGTACCTTTTCTTGAACCTGATGAAACAGAATTAATATCAGAGTTATATGATGATGAAACTAAAGAATTTGCAGAATATTATATAGGTGATTTTAGCGATACATTTGGGTTTAAAGAAACTATAAAGAATTTGCCAGACACAGCTAAAGATACTATTTGGTATTGTGCTATGAAAGATAATGGTTATTTGGATAATGCAGATAAGATGGAACAGATATTAACTAAAGTAACAAATAACACTAAAATGTTTTTAATAAATAACTTTGATAAAATACAATATGTATCAGATGAAAATATTATTAAGGCCGCTGCATTATATGCTACAGTCGAGTTCCAAAGAGAAATAGGACAACCTGGTAATGAAGTATATCCTATGTTTGTTAATGTTGAGGAATTCAACCTAGGGGATTTATTAAATACAGTATATGTAAATGATAGAGACCAGTTCAGATATAATCTTCTAGATATAGTTTCTTATGTAATGGAAAATTATGGTGTACTTTTAACAATAGTATTTGCAATAAGTGTTTTAGATTCATGGGCAATAATTAATGTAATGAAATTAATAGTTCCATTTTTATATATTGTATTTGCTATTTTATTATTCATAAGATTTGTTACTGGTACTAACAAAGGGGCATTAATAAATGGGTATATAAGAGGGGTTGTGTCTATGTTTATAGGGTACTTCTTACATAGTATATCCATGTTAATTGCAAATTCTTTGGGAGATAATGTAATAGCAATATTATTACCATTTGTTATAAACTATTTTGTAATAACAACTTTTGCTAATTATATAAAAACAATATTAAGAAATCCGATTGACCTAGGAGGAAAATGTTCTATTGTAGATATGTCACCTGCTATATTTAGAAGATTAGGTATAACAGATTCTATTATGAATTTTGCTAATAAGTTTTTAAGAGCGGCTCATTATGGTAAGGCTGGAGTAGACGCTTATTCTAATTATAGAGATGAACACGGTTATAATTATTATACTGGGCAAGAAGGAATTATAAATGATATAATAAATGAACAAGCTAAAACAGAGATGTCTAGAACTACAGAGATAAATGAAATAGTAGGAAGTGAAGAACGTGAACGAGAAAGAAACCCAGAAGTTTAAGTATCATGATAATAGAGGTGGCTGGGAAGTTGTATACCCTAGAGCAATATGCGACCCAGTTACAGAAAAGAAACAAGAACAAAAAACAGAGGGTATAAAGGTTGGAGCCTTTATGCTCTTTGTTGGTTTAATAATAGCTTTTTTCATTTTAGATTCTATAATACAAAATGCATTTCATATAAGTTCTATATGGTCTGCAATTGTAATAATTATATTATTGATTATAATTGGAGTTTATATATTTAGGTTTTTTATATTTAAAGAGAATGAACAATATAGAGAGTTCCAAGAAGAAGATACAGATACCCTAGGAAGATTTTTTGATTTATCAAATTCAAAAGAAGATGTGAAAAGAATAAATGGTAAAGACATACATTCATTTAGATTTGATAATGGGAGTTATGTATGTTGTATAAAGTTAATACATGGTTCTTATGATGTAGTAAAAAGAGCAACATCAAAAGAAGTTATGATAAAGATTTATAATATACTAGGCAAATATAATATTGATTTTTCTCCATTCATAGGAAGTGAGAAGTTCTCAGAAACACAAGATTATTTAAAATATATGGAAACTTTAAATAACATTCAGCATATAAAATATCAACAAATGTTAAATGCAAAAGCTAAATATATATTTAAAGAGACAGAAAATTGTTATGTAGACACAACTTATTTACTTCTTTATCCTAAAGATTTAAATCAACGTTTATATATGTATGATGCTTTGAGAGAGATATTCAATATATTAAATTCTTATAATACAGTATATAGAGATTATAAAAGTTTAACATATTCAGAATATATAAATCTTTGCGAGGAGTATCATGGAGTTGACGTTATTGATTTAAGTACAGTAAAATCTTCATATTATAACAAGTCCTTAATAGATTATATAAATAAAGTTGGTATTGTTGAAATAGGATTTTTTGATGGAACAAGAATGGAATATAATGATGAAGTTAGGAAGCTTAAAAAGAATGATAAATTAAAAGATTTATAGGAGGTATAACTATGTTAAGTGTTGTCCTAGTAGCTGGTAAAGAAACTGCTAACGTAGAAAGATTTTTAACAAGTAAACATGTAAAAGTAGTTGAAAGATATAAAAATTTATATACACATAAAGAAGAGTTATTTACAAAGTATACAGAAGCCGATAGACTTTTATATATTTGTTATGAAGATTCAGAAAATTTTACTTTAGATTTACAAGTAATAAGTGAGCTGTTAAAGAATTATAATAATATGTTTAAATTTAAAACTATTATTTTTTGTGTAGAAAAGAATAATAGGAATGCAATGTATCCAGAATATATAAAAACTATAGCAGATTCTTTTAATGGTGAGTTTGATATAAAGATAAATGTAAAGAATGAAAAAATTCCTATGACAGAGATTTATGAAATGCTCTTAGGTAGGTCTGATGAATTATTAAATAGAGAAACAAGAGAAAGAATTTATATTAAGCCTAGAGGTGTAGATATAAAATCTGTATACGAAAAGGATAGAAGCACAACTTTTTTAGAACCATTTAATTATAATAGTGTGAATTCGTATGATAGAAATAGGAAGAGGGTAAGTCAAATAGGTTCAGGAGAAGTCGTGAATGAAGCTGAAGAAGTTACAGTAAAGTTTGATAATCCAGATTTAGGAGCAACTAGGTTTGACCAAAAACTTGGTTCAAAGAATGTAATAATATTTACTGGAAGACCTGCAAATGGAACAACTACTTATTTTAATGCAACTTGCGTGTCTTTAACTAAAGCAAGAAAGAATACTTTAATGGTTAACTTAACTAATGATGATTCTTACTTCAGATACCTAGGAAACCTAGGAGCACCTAGTAATGTTGAGTGCACAGAATGGTCTTTACAAGATATGTTATTACACGGTATGTTTGAATATAATAATTATTTATGTGCATTAAGTTTACATGATGTTCCAAATGATATAAAGATAGATGCTTTAAGACATCTTATGTTAAACCTAGGTAAAGCTAGTGCAGATTTTATTGTTATAGAAACGCCTGTAGACCTAGTTGATGAAATGGCAAGATTAGTAAGGCATAGATTAAGAACTATATTTTATGTTACAGAAAGTGTTCTTAGTGAATTAGAAAAAATTATGGAACATATTTCTGTATTGAATGAAAGATATAATGTATCAGTATGGTTAAATAATCAAGTTAGAGTTCGTTATAAACAAGATTGTAAAAGCATAGCAGAAGTGATGGATAAACTACCTGCTGGTGTAAGTTGTATAGAAGATGTTATGGTAACTGATTATAATTTAACATCAGAAATTTATGATAATCTTATAAAGGAGGAATAGTATGGATAACAATGGTTCAGCAATAATGTTACTGCTTGATGATAAAAGTAAAAGGGAATGTGATTTAAATATTTCAGAATTACTTGACAATGATATAAATATAATAGAATCATTAGATGAAATAAATAGTGATTTAATTAATCAAGGAAATAGAACTTTAATTATCCTAGAAAAGTTTCCAGAGATAGAAGGAAGCATATCTGATTTAAAATTATATAAGTACGCCTTTAACCTAGATGTTAGATATATAGGAATTGATAAATTATATTTAACTTTAATGGAAGATGTTGCTGTATGTTATAAGATATCATTGCAGGAATTAAATTATACTTCATTAACAGGAGTTATAAATAATGATTCTGCTATTTTGGAAACTTATGAGATAGATAAAGATAAATTTGTTTTTGAAACCGATAGGATAAAAAGTAAGTTAGAATTTAATGGGCAATATACAGAAGATGTTGCATTATTGTATGAAACATTAATGCAAGTGTTTAATTATGCTATACACAAAAATTCTCAAGTAAGTGATTTAAAGAAAAGAGTAGAGCAATTAGAAAAAATAAATAACAGTAATTCTAACCTAGTAGATAAAGTTTATACGGAACTTTTAAGATTGATTGAGGAAGAGGGGGACAGAAGTAAAGCCTTAGAACAGTATGAATGTATATTATCTAAAGATACTTTTGAAACTTTTATGGCATCTGATTATTCTAGAAGACCTATTATTATTTATTTTAAGCAATATACTAAATTAAATTATTTAGATGAAATGATATTTACATTGTATAATGCTTGCCGTCAACATCTTTCTTTAAGATGTAAGATGGTTAAGTTCTATGATTCAAATGCTTCTATAGAAACGCAATTACAACCATACTTTTATAAATATTTAAAAAATAATTACAATGAAACTTCTATTGATGTTAATGATTTTATTTGTAAATTTGGAGATTATAGAAATGTTGTTGATTATTTATTAACAAATAAAATAGGAATAGATGTTTTATTTGTATTTGATTTAAGGAGTCATGATAAAAGATTTATAGATGGTTGCGATGTTACATTTGATATGATACAAGATATTAGAGATGTTAAGAGATTAAAAAAGAATATTGATGTTGTTGTTAGTAATAGTGAAGACTCTAAGTTAAGCTGGAACCCTAGTAAGTTTGATATAGAAAATATATCAAACATAGACAGTTTATATAGATTAACTTCACAAAAAGTAATACAAAATACATTAGCTAGTGTTAACATGGCATTGGGGGCGTAGAATGAGTAAATCAAGTAAGTTATCAATGTATGGCTATTATTTCTTAAATGTTATATCTCGAGGTAATTTATTAAGAAAAGGAGAGATAGCAGCTGATGGAATTAAAAGTAGATTTGGTAGCATTTATACAAGGAGATATATTAAGAAAGTTTATTGCTTGACAGAGTTTCCAGTTTTGGATTATGGTAATCCAGTAGCTAGAATAATAAGAAGTGAAATGTTATTAGCTCACCCTAGTGTAAAAATTTTTATTCACCCTTATGTAGAGAGTAAAAAGATAAATATTAGAGATATGAATTTTCTTAGGAAGTTTAATAGTGAGCAAGAGATATTTACTGCTTATTCTAATGCTATGAATAACCTTAGTAAATCTGACAAGTTAACTGGGAAATCAATATATGATGAAAGAGGAAGGAGGATTGTAATAAGAGAAAGTGATTATTTAAAACATAGAGAAATTTATAGGTCTTATGAATATGTAATAGATAATATAAAAGAAGACAGATTAAAGTTTTTCGATGTTTGTTATTTTGTAGAATTGTTAATACCTGATAATGTAAAGATAAATATAGTAACAGATAAATTAACTACAATCCTAGATAAGTTAGGTATAAATTATTTTCCATTAGAAAATAAAACAGCTAGATTTTTATCTAATTATAGTTTAACAGCATGTAAAAAAGAATCAAAGCTTTTTCCTAAAATGCTTTTTTCAAGTGAAGACTTAGCAATGAATTCTTCTTACATGTCACCTGGTGTTGTAGCTTCTGATGGCATGCTTCTAGGAAAAGATTTGTTATCAAATATGCCTTTTATGCCAAACTTTTATTGTACAGGTGGAGCAAAAGTAGTTATGATATTAGCAGAGTCTGGTTTTGGTAAATCCTACATGGCTTTTGATATAGCTTCTCAATTCCCAGCTTTTAAAACACATGTATCTATTTTAGATATAAAAGGTAATGAATGGACTAAACCATTAGAGAAAATGGGATTAGATGTACTAACAGTCCATATGGATAGCAAAACTGGTACCTATGTTAATTTCCTTAGGTTGGATGATATGGTTACACCTAACATGAAAAAGTCTGAATTAGAAGAAATCCTAGATATGGCTATTACTGGTACAGAACAATTACTAGCGACTATGGTTGCTTTAAAGCCAGATGAAGGAAATGAGGTTGATGTATATGACATACTAAGGGAAGCTATTGTAAAACTTTATACTAGAGGAGATAATGGATTTAATAGAGATGACCCTAGTACATACTACATAACAAGAGATTTTACATATAAAAATGTATTAGATATAATAGCAGAATTTGGTCAAACAGCAGTAAAAGATTCTGAGAATGTAGCTAATTATGATGTAGAAAAAGCAAGATTATGTAGACTTATTTGTAAGAGATGTGCACCTTATGTACAAGCTACAAATAGTATTGGCTCTTTGTTTAAAAATGAAATAACAGTAAAAGATGTTTTAGATAAAGAAGCAGTTGTTTACTCCCTAGGATTAAATGCAACTAATGATGCTGGTATTGCTAACACAGTAAGAATATTAATGATGCAATTCCTAGACACAAAGAAGCAATATTTAAGAAAAAAGAAAGGATTATATACAGCAGCTTTCTATGAAGAATTACAAAGATGTGGAGATATGAAAGCCATAGTTAAATTTATATCATCAATGGTTACTGGAGGCCGTTCAAATAATCTTATTATATTCTTAATATTGAATGCAATAAGTACATTTGATGATAATCAATTTTCAGCTATAAAAAGTAATATAACAATGGTATTTGCTGGTAAATTGAAAAGTGAAGATATACAAAGATTAGTTAAAGAATTTGATTGCAGTTCAATAGAGAGTTATTTGTATGACATTAATCCTGAAGCTGACCCATCTAGAAATAGAAGTATATTAAAGTCTGCAAACTTAGGTAATGCTTTTGCAGCAAGATTTAAGGTTGGGGAAACAACTTATGATAAAACAATATTTAGAACTGAACTACCTACACAAATATCAGAATTATTTAAGACAACAAGTAAAGTAAAGAGGTGATGTAATAATGTCACCAATGAATATATTTAATAAGCTTAGTAGTGGTAAAGGTAAGAAAGTTATAATATTATTATTTGTTTTATTATTTGTTTTATTTATAATATATAATGTTATTTTTGATGATGAATTATACTTGTATTATAAATCAAAAGACAATCAAAAGACAAATCCTAGTGAGAGTACAGGTAAAGGTTATTATATTTTAACTGATGAGGAAAAAGCAAATCTAAATACTTCTTCAGGTGGTATGAACAAAAATGAACTTGGAGGTTATGATGTTGAATTATCACAAATAAATAATGCTCTACAACAAATTCTAGGTAATCTTTCTGATGAGTGGATTAAGGGAGATACTAATATGACAAAGAGTCAAATAGATTTTTTTAGACAAGCTTTGCCATTAGCAGTATTAGTACATATAAGAAATCCTTATTTATTTGCTACAACATCATTACTTCAAAAGATTGAAGAGTCCGGTTGGACATTTACGACACCAACAGATAAATACAATGGAGCAGTTTCAAATAACTGTTTTGGTATAAAAGCTGCTGGAAGCACTAATGAATATTGGGATGGGTCTTATGTAACTTGTGATACTAAAGAACTAATGAATGGTAGTACAGTTGTTATAGAAGATAAGTTTAAAAAGTATAATTCTATGCAAGATAGTTTTTTAGAGCACGGTATATTCTTTGAGATTAATCCAATATACAGAGGTGGAGAAGGTAATATGCACCAATTAGGAATTACAGGTGAAAAAGCAGATTACAGAAATGCAACAGATAGTGTAGAACAAATAAGAATAATTCAAAATGCTGGTTATTCTACAAGCTTTCAATCATATGTAGAAGATGTAGAAAGAACATATAAAGCTAATGATATGAAAAGATTTGATGACCTAGCAGATAAAGTATTAAAAATAATTGAACAAGAAAATTCTTCTAAGACTTATGATGGTGAATGGAATCCAGAGGGTACTGGTATTTTTGAAACCCTGGGAGTAAATCCAGATAATCTTAGTGATGCAAGGCAAGCTTTATTAATGGATGCTTATTCATTAATTGGACTGCCTTATATACTTGGTGGAGGTTATGGGGTAACTACAAGAGGTGGTTACCCTTCTTCTAATATTGGTGGTTTATGTGAACACACCTTCAAAAAAATAGATGAATATGGGGCATTTACTGGGAATAAGTTAATAGATAGTGGAATCGCAACTTTTGCAGATGGTACAGATTGTACAGGGTTATTAAATCATGTTTTTGCTCATGCTTTAAATGCTTACGTTCCACCTTATACAAAGGATATTTATAATAGTTCTTCATTTGAAATAATAGGTAGAAACAAAGGGCAACCTGGAGATATAATAAATTCAATACCTGATGATTCACACCAACATGGGATGTTGATTGTAAAAAATAACGGTGATGGAAGTTATGATTGTATAGAAGAACCTCAATCAATAATTAACGATTCATCTTGGGGTGCATGTAGAATAAGGAAAAATTATACACCACCTGAAAGTAGAGTAGTTATGAGGTATAAAGGTGTAGATGATTTAAAAGTAGTTCAATCTAATTTTAAACGTGTATCAACTAAAACTAATAAAGATATGGAAGATATGAAGAAGGATTCAAGATTTCAAAACAGTGCAACAGAAGCAAGAAATTCAATACCATTCACTCCTAGCAAATCACAAAAGTTTAAAATACAAATTACATATTATTGTGACGAAAATTCAGCAATGGAAGGTGGTCCTTATTCTTTTGAAAATAAATTATTAGCTAGTTATAACACAGGAGTTTGTGCTGCACCAGCAGAAATACCAATTGGTTCCTATATAATATTAGATAAAACAATTACATCACCTTATTCTTTTAGTGGTGTTAAGGATTTAAAAAGCACTAATTTATTTAGAGTAGTAGATAGGGGAGGTTATATTAATATGAATAGTCCAGATGAAATTCATATAGATTTATGTATCCCTGGTCAACCTAGTGAAAATTTAGGTGACTTGCCTTACAATATGCAAGTTATAACAGGTACTGTATATTATCAATAATCAACCTAGTTAGTAGTCTGTGAAACAACTTTGTATAAAATTTATTTATTATAAATCAATAGAAATTTTTTAAGGAGGAATAGTAATGAACAAGAAAGTATTTGTAGTTTGTACAGTAGGTTTATTATTAGCCTCTAGTGGACTTAATGCCTTTGCTAAATCAAAGGCATCAGAGACAGATGAATTTATTTCATCAATTGAATCCATAGGAGGTAAAACATTATCAACAAAAAATGAAGTTACAATGATTACTAAAACAAATTTAGATGCTTTAGATAATTATGTAGCACCAAAAGAATTATCTGAATTGTTAACTAAAGATAAATTGGAAGATGATAGTTTAGAAACAATAACTTCAGATGAGACTGCTTTATCTCTCTATAAAGAAGAAAAGGATGAAGCAAAAAGACAACAAGAAAGAAATGAAAGAGTGTCTAAATGTAGTTGGTTACTTGATTATGGTATCGACCCTAGTGGCTTGTCTGATTCTAGGTTAGAAGTGCTTAATTTAGGATATCAGCAAATAGGAATAAAATATGTATGGGGAGGTAAAACTCCAGAACAAGGATTTGATTGTTCAGGTTTTACTAGATGGTTAATTTTAAATACTTTAGGTTATAACATAGGTAATGATACTTATGAACAAAGATATAGTGAACATTTTGTAAAAGTTCCTATAGACCAAGCAATAGCCGGTGATATTGTATTTAATAGTTCATTTAGTCACACAGGTATTTTTATTTCAGATAATGGAAATAGTATTCAAATGCTTCATGCACCTCACACAGGTGACAAAGTTAAAATAGGAAAATATAGCAAACCTAGTGTGGTGTATAGATATATACAATAAATTTAGTAGGTGATAAAATGAGTAAAGAAGAATTATTATTAAGAAAGTTAAGAGGTAGATTAGCATATTCAAAGCAATGTAAACCTTACATGATATTTAGAGATGTTGAACTTACATTGTTATTAAATGCTAAACCAAAAACAAAATCAGAATTAGAAAAAATAAAAGGATTTCCATCTGATGGTGCTAGAGTTAAAAATTATGGGCAAGCAATAGTAGATATATTTAACAAAGCAGATAAGATAGAAGATTTTAAAATTGATTTAAATTCAGAAGGAGAGCCTACAGCATCAGCACTACAAAAGTTATCAATCTTTTAGGAGGTGCTTTGTGAATAGATTAAATTTAAAATATATAATTAGTAAAGTAAAACCTAAAATAATTATAACTGCAACATCTATTATTGTTCTTAGTTTTGTAACTGTTGGGATATCAGTATTTACCAAAGCAGAAACTTTAGATAATTCTAAAATAAATGTGTCTGATAGTAACGTCATAGATGATTATATAACAAGTGATTCATCTATTCTTCTTATTGCAAAATCTAAAGATGATGTAGAAAAAGCTAGAAAAGAAGCTGAAGAGAAAGCTAAGAAAGAAGCTGAGGAGAAGGCTAAAAGAGATGCTGAAAACAAAGCAAAAAATAGTTATCTTCAAAATCAAATATCAGCTCCAACAGACACCCTAGTGGTTTCCAATGGAAGATTTAATTTATCCTTAGCAGATATAACTGACCAGCAATATATTGATATTATAAATAGATGGTTTTCAGGATATCCCCTAGCAGGTTATGGTGAGTTCATTTTGGAATGTGGTAAAGCAAATAATTTAGACCCTTTATTTATAACAGCAGTAATAACAGAAGAAAGTGGTAGAGCAACTTCTAGTCTTGCAAGAAATAACAATAATTTATTTGGAAGAAAAAGTAGTAGTGGCTGGGCATATTATAGTTCAAAAGAAGATTGTATAAATCAGTTCGGACCTTATATAAATTCAATGTATATAAATTGTGGATATAATTATTTATGGAAAATACAAGATAGGTATTGCCCTAATCAAGGTTGGGCAGTAAAGATAGCAAGCTATATGAGAAGTTTGACAAATATGGCTAATTAAAATTAAGAGGTGATTTTAATGCAAAGAATATATACAACAGATATAGATACAAAATCCTATGAAAGAATGTTATTAAGAAAAAGAGGTGTCTTATTATTAGATAAACCTAGTAATTGTTCTGAAGGGGATATAATATTTATAGAAAATGTTTCTAATAAAAAGAGATTAAGAACAAAAGTTTTAACTTATGTTTGTACACATTCAATAAGATTAGCAGTTGTACAAGTAGCCTAGTACATAACAGTTTAATAACTGTATTATTTGTATTGATTTATAAATCAATATAGTAACACATTTAATCAGAGGTGATTTAATGAGTTTTTATTTATTAGAAAACGAGAAGTATAATTCATTAGTATATAATGGTGATTTAGTTATAAGAACAGTAAACCCTAGTGAGTTTAAATTAAATGACTATGTGACATTTGTAAGAAAACATAGTAAATATGTTCCTTCAGAATCAATAGAAGCTAAGGTTATGTCTATAAATAAATCAAATTATTATTATAATATTCTTTTTAAAATATAAAATATAAGCTTATTGGGTAGTCAATATATTGACTGCCTTATTAAACTTATATAAGTAGGGAGTGATTATATTATTTACATGAAATATTATACTAGAATAAATATTTAGAGGTGTTCAGATGATTAAAGCTAAGCCTGATTTAGGTGCTAGAATAATGAAACGTATAGAAGAGATTAGAGTTAATAAAAAAGATTTGGCTTTTGGCTTAGGTATTACAGTAGAAGATTTAAACAATTATATAAATAATATAACAGAACCCAGTCCTCAGATAATCTATAAACTATCTGAAGTTCTTGAAGTTCCTAGAAATTATTTTCTTAATTGTTGTTCAAATATTACTAAAGGTAAAGTTAACAAATATTATAAAGAAACAAAAGCAAACACAATATCCCCTAGTGATTCTAGAGGAAAGGATATGAAAAACTTAACTACATATGGAAATCAGTTAGAACAATTTTTATCTGAAAGATTATTATATAGTAATAATGATATAAAGGTTTTAACTAATATAAAGATATATGCTCCTCAATTAAATAAACTAACTGAAATAGATGTCTTAGTAGTTACAGAGTGGGCAGTTTATAGTATAGAAGCTAAAAGAGTTAGGAATAGATTAATGGGGAAGTATTCAGATAGGTATTGGAAGACAGTATCTGGCAGATATCAAAAACATATTTATAATCCAATAGTGCAAAATTTAATGCACACTAGAGCATTGAAGAGTGCTTTAAGAAAAGTCAATTCTACATTAATTAATGTTATTCCACTATGGTGTAAACCAGATGGGGTAATATGTGATGTGAATGATTTTCAAACAGTTTCAGAAATAATAATGAGAATTAATCTTGATAAAAATAAAATGAAACATATTGCTAGTGTTAATCATACTATGAAATATATTAATTCCATCATACATAATTAGTAGGAGGTTGTTTGAAGTGTATAAGAAAATGTGTTTTACTTGTGGAGGTAACTACAATAAAGATTTTGTAGATAAACCTTGTCCAGAATGTGGTAGACAATATAATATAATGAATGTAGATTCATTAGTTAAGGCTACTGAATTTACAGAAATAAGTAATAAAGTTACTGATATGATAATACCAAAAAATTATCAAGGTATTGTGTGGTCAAAAGAATTGTTATTAAAGTATAATTCAGAATTAAAATCAGATATGAATTTTATGAAATATGTAGAGCAGTTAGGAAAGATACATAGTATTTTTCAAAAGGGTTTAGCTCCTAGTAAGTCTGCTATAATAGTTGGCTCACCGGCTACATCAAAAGTAACATGGGCATATAGTTGTATGCAATATGCAATTAAAAATAATTATACTGTTGCACCTTTGCTAAGCACAACAGAGGCTACAAGGTTATTTAGATTAAGTGGTGATAATCCAAAATATAAACTTTACAATATGTTTGAGTTTGATGAATATGTTATGTCAGATGTGTTGTTTTTAACTGTATCAAAAACAGAAGCTAGATTTACAAGTTATAGTATTATAATGGAACTTATAGATACACGTTCAAGGAAAGGGCTACCAACTTTTATAATCTCTAGATATGACAGATTACAAATGTCAAAGTGGGGAGGAGTGGATGAGTTTAAATATATTAAAGATGAAAGGGGTACAGAGAATGATTTAAAGTACCCAGCATACTTAGCATATTGGGAAACATCTCAAGCAAGAGATTTTAATAACGAAGAGAATAGGGAGTGATAGTATGGCAGATATGTTGGAATTCGAGTATAAGAGACTTGAATCTAAATTAGAAAAATATAAAGAACAAATGAAAGAACAACAGATTGCATTACAAGCTGGTATAAGTCATGGAGACCAAAGTGAAAATTCTGAGGTTGATGATGCTAGAGATAAAATGAATTTCCTAGCTAATGAAATAAAAACATTAGAAGATACCTTAGGAAATGCTAAGCTTATAGATATAACATCAGGTTCTAAATTTTCTACTGGGTCTTTGATAAGAATAACTAAAGTAGATAAATTTGGAGAGCAGATTGAAGAACCTAAGATTATGGTATTGTCTAACCAAGAGAATATTTTAAGTGGAGTAATAGGAATTAAGTCACCTTTAGGTTCAGCAATCCTAGGAAGACAACCTGGAATATATTCAGTTAATTCCCCTTTTGGTTCAGGAGAAATACATTACAAAGTTGATAAGTTAAGTCCTAAACAATTTAGTGAATTTGTAGAACAATATCCAGAGGAGTTTAAGTTATTTGAAGTCTAAAATAACAACTATAATTTTAGGTGCTTTATTATTCACAACCCTAGGAGTATGTGCTTTTTATTTTTCATGGAAAAGAGAAGCTAAAGCTACAGGTATAAAAGCTGTAGAACTTATGTACACATTTGATACATATGAAGATGTTTATTCTAAGCAAATGAAAGAGTTACAAAAAATATGTAATCAAGATGTTTATAAAGATTTAAATGTAAATAATATTGATAGAGCATTGAATAGTTATCTAAGATTTAAAGGTAATGAATCAGAAGTAAAGATAATAGAAGCTACAAACAGTTATGTTAAGTATTCTTTGAATACATTATCAATATCCTCAGAGAGACAATTTATTTTATTTTATCATGTTAATATGTGGGGTAAAATAGATAAAGTCTCTGAATGCGAAATTGAGAGTTTTTATTAATTTAATAATTAGCTGTTTGACTATTTCTCTTTATTGTTTGCTCAGTGCATTTGTATTTCTTTTAGGAAAGAGTGGTACACATATAAAAACTGATTATGCTTTTACAGTATTGTTCCTAGTGCTACTATTGAAATTTCTATGAAGAGATACACAGAAGATAATTTTACATTTGACTCTTTATTCGATGTAATAAGATTTATGTTCTCTTCAGTATTCTTAGCACCTATAAGGTTAGTTAATGAAATAACTAAAAAGATTCCATATGCTAGTAAAGATTGTTTAGGAAAAGTAAGTATTACTTCAATATTTATAAATTTATTATTGATAGTAATAAACATAGGTTTACAGTTATACCATAATAAGTTTAGTTTTCTTTCAGGTTCTGTTCCACTAATATCCCTAGTAGGCTCTTTAATATTATTAATAAGTTTTAATTTTGCATTACAAAAGTTTGGTTTTATACAAATGAAACTTAAAGAAGATGAAGTTCCTAGTGAAGAGAAGAAAGAAGAACAAGAAGAGGAAATAACTGATATTGATTATGGTATAAATAAAACAGTATCTAGACCACAAGTAAGTTTGTCAGATGATAATCTTATTAATGATGATACTTTGGAAGATATAAATAAAGTAGATTTATCCAATGATACGGATAGTAAAATTGGATTAGATGATGAATATGAATTTGAAACTTTTGGTGAAAACAGTATAGACTTTAATGATGTTTTTAAGGAAGCAGATTTTAAGGTTAAAGAGGATGATTTAGGTAATCAAAGAAAATATAAAAAAGAGTTTGAAGAAGTTATTGAACAAGACAAATATGGATTGTCTGAATTAGATGACGGTAAAGATTTAGATTGTAGTGTCAATATAGAAGATATTGAAAGTATAGACCTAGACGGCATTCTTGATGATATAATAGGAGATGATTAATAAATGAAGTTTAAAAAGACAGTTTTAAGAAATGGAGAAGATATATCAAAGGTTACTTCGGAATTTGTAAAAGAATGCTTTGACTCATTAAATTCATTATTAAAAGTAGATAAGTATCTTTTATCTGCTGATGAGTTTAAAGTTAATTTTCCAGAAGAGTTTGATAATGAAAGCGATTATCAATTTGATAGATTAGATATTTTAGATGAATATACAGCTAAACCACAACCAGCTTTATTACTTGCCCTAGGTAGAGAATATGCAGGTTTAACTATTTCTATAGGAAGAAGATTGCATAGCTTTTCTGAAAATGTTATGGAGTTTTATGAATTAAGTAAAGAATATACAAAGCCTTATATACCATTAACAGAAGAACAAAACAAGAAATTAAAATCTTTATGCAAATCTGCTATTGGTAATTTGAGCACATTTATTTACTATGAATTCGAATTAGATGATACACTTAATCAAATTAAAAGTGGTGAAGAAATTACAGTAAATATAAATATTTACAATTATGCTAAAGAACAAAAATGGGATTTATCAAAAACTATAGAAAGATTAAAGGCATCTGTTATAGGGTATAGACCTAATTTACCTATATTTGAAGCTTACCCTGAATTAGAAGATGACTTTTATGATAATGTTGGTTCTTATGTACATGACTTTGATATGCTAGAGGAATACTTAACTTTAGATGATATAGTTAAAGTATCAACTGGTTCTGTTGATGACCTAGAGAAGTTTATAAAGAAGATTGAAGAAAGAGGTAAAGAAGCAAATGGGCTTCAAAAGAGCGACAACTTTTAGTGAACCTTCTAGGAATAATGAAAGAAAAGAAGTTCCTAGGTCAACAACAAATAATAGTGGAGGGGTTAGAGATAATCCCTCTACTTCTTCTAAAAGGGTAACTAGAGTAATTAGTAATCCAAATATAAGAAGAGTAAATACAGAACAGAAAACAAGTCATATACAAGGTACAAATACAAATGTGTATTTAAATAATACACCTGAAACTAAGGCTAAGTTCAAAAGATTAGAGCCTTACAGAAGAGTTATGTTAAGAATAATCAATGATATTGAAGATGTATATGAGTTAGACTCAGATGTTATAACAGGTGCTCCAGACAGATTAAGAGATGCTCCTATTCAAAAATTGAGTCAAAGGTTAATTGAAAGAATTAAATTTACTACAGCAGGTAAGAAAAGAGAGAAAAATAAAAAGGCATCTGCAAAGGTAGCTTCACTTCTTTATATAGGATATTCAATGCAATTTAACGGTGTTGTAAGACTTGACTTTAATGACCTAGCAAGACAGTCTGATATAAGAAGATATTTAATTAAATATGCAAATGTCAAAGGTGCAAAAGATAGTAGTAAAACAGATTTAAATGCTATTTTATTTTTATTAGATTCATTTGAGAAGACCAGACTTATAGGTATTTATGAAGATGTAGCATATAGATTATTAAGGTTATTTTATATATTAGTTTTATATGATAATCTTATTGATGCCTCAGTAGTTGCAAGTTTAATTCTACAGCAAATAAATAAAAGAGAGGGATGATAAGTTATGAATAATGGTAAAGAATTATATAATGAAATAGAGGGTATAAAGTTTAATAGCCTAGAAGAAGCTTTAAATTATAATTTTAGTTTTGAATTAATAACTAAATTATCAACAATGTATCAAATTATGTTATTAGATAATTATTTAAATGATAATAACTTAACAAAAACAAATGATTTTTCAGAGCCAAAAGATATAACTGATTGTATATTCAAGCTTTTAAATGCTAAAGGTAATGATAGGTTTTTCTATACTTTAGAATTAATAAGATTTAGAAATCCTATATTAAATGATTCTTTATCTTTAATCTTAAAGGAGTAAACTATGATTCATTTAAGTGGGTTTTATAAGGAAGATGTTATCAAATGTTTAAAGAAAAGAAAACAATTTATAATATATGATTCAAACCTAGAAGTCAATAATGTAATTGTAGGCATATTAGAAAGAATATTTGAAAATCAAAAAAGTGCTTTGTTTACAGTTATTGTACCACCAGATGAAATAGATAAAACAATACATGAACTATCCAATTCTTTAACAAGTATTAATGTAGTTAGACTAGGAGAGTTTAAGAATACTTTCAAATCTTTAACTATAATTGTATCTGATTTTGATACTTATTTTAGTTATGATAATATGAAGTATATGTTTAAATATAAAAAACTTCTAGCAGGTATAATGCTTTATTGTTATAATGGTAGATTTAATTTAAGTGATAAGCAGACAGAAAGATTTTCTTTTTATGTTTCTAGTATGCCTTTTGCTTTTATGTTTAGTGATGACAACTTTGTAAAGACGTATAAAGATATTACACTGTCATTATTACATATTTTATTTAAAGGTAAATATCATACAAAGAAATATTACAGAAGTAAAATTGATGAAGATAAATTAAATGAATGTAGTGAAGAAATTATTATACGTGGAAGGCAATATTATCCCATTATAAATGACTTCAACATATACATTGATATGGTTAATCCAACAAAGGAACAAATAGGTTTCAAAGATAAAAATGTATTTGATGTCACTAGAGGTATAAATGCTAAGATACAGTTATCTTATTTAGTTAAAGTTCTAGAGAAGTATAAGAATAAAACTGGTATTATATTTTTTAATAATGAAAATCATGCTAAAGATATGTTCAAGTATTTTAAGTCAAGAAAGTATAATTGTTTTTTAGCTTTAAAATCTGACAAGAGTTATGAAATTGCACATGAAAAGAAGCAATTGAGATTATCAGAAGGTAGGTTTTTAATTACCAATATTACAGATTTAAGTGATGTTTATTTTGATTATATTACTTTCTATGAATATGCAAAAGGTGTTGAGTCTATTCTATCTAAAGATGAAAGAAAATATTTTCCAAACAAGGTTGATGTTAGATTTCTAGTAACTAAAAATACAAGTGAACCTAGTATATTATATAATGACATTTATAATAATAATTATATGTGTAAGCTTTTGTTTGGAGATAAGATTAGCATTGTAAAAGATGCTATAATTGATTAGTAGGAGGAGAGGCACTATGATATTTATAGATGTGCTAGCAGATGAAGAATTACAAACAGTAGTAAATAAACTCATAAGTGGTATGTTACCTCATGAGAATTTTAAACCTAGTGTGTATAATGAAATACTAACTAGTATTTTTAAACTTATAAAATTAGAAGAGTTTAGTGGAGAATATTATATTCTATTAGATGTATTACAAAAGTATGCTGATATAGGAAACAGTCACCCAACATTTGGATTAAGACTTATTAAAGATACTTTAGAAGAAATATTACAAGCTAACATTCAAGACCTAGTAAGTAATGAAAGTGTAAGAACTACCTCACTTTTATTAGAAGCTGGATATGATGCTAATTTAGCTTTAGAAAATACATTTACTGAAGCTTGTCAAATGTTATATACAAGAACAATAGATTTGTATGATAAATGTTTAGAGTTAAAAATCCCTAGTGAGGAAGCTTTGGGTTACAAACCAGCATACAAATCTTCTTTTCTTAGACATGTAGGGGAGCAGTCTTTGAGAGCTCAAACAACAATTCTTTCAGATGTTTTAAAAGTTGGTAAAGTCGAATATAGAGGTTCAAGTGGTTGGTTAGATTTTTCTGTTAGAACCCTAGCAGATACAACAGATAGAATCAAAGCAGAAGATGATACTTTTATGGTAGTTAAAAGTCAAGTAGATTCAGATGCTTTGTTAGATAGTAATGCCAATCAATTTACCAAATTAGCAGATTATGGAATACCACCAATAGATGACTTTACACCAATGTTAACACATAGATTAGTTGCTATTTGTGCAAATGAAAATGTTGGTAAAACTGCTTCAGCTATTCATATGGCTTGTAGTTTATTAGTTGAAGGTAAGAAAGTTTTGTGGATATGTGGTGAAAATACTAGGGGTAATGTTTATTCTAAAATGCTTAGTAATTATATTTACAGAACAAGAGGTATTTATATTACAGCTGTACAATTAGCAAAAAGAAAAACAATGTTGCCTCAAGATAAGCAGCAACTTGTAGCCCTAGCAAAAACAGAGTTAGACTCTAAAGGACTTCTAGGATTTAAAGATATTATATCTTATGAAAATGCAGAAGAAGAATTAACTTCTATTTACAAAGAGTTTCAGTTTGATGCTGTAGTCATTGACCATACAGGTGCTCTAAAAGGTGGACCTCACATGGAAGAAAATGTTAGCAGATTGGCTGTTAATCTAAGAGAGTTCAAAAAGAAATTTCCAGTATGTATCATTACTTTATCTCACTTATCTGTTGTTGCTAAAGATTTACTTGCAAGAGATAAACAAGTAGTAAGTTCACCTACTGCTTTTTCTAGTACATTATCTAAAGAAGCTGATGAAATATTTATTTTACATAAAAATGCTGAGTTAGATAAAAGAGGTCTCCTAGCATTTTATAACTATAAGAGAAGAGATGCTAGTGTGGTTGTAGATGAGATTATTTTAAGAAAGAAATTTAATGTGTCTGCTTACGAATATGATGAAACTATACAAGTTGCAAACACAGGATTTTCAACTTCTGCTGAATCTGTATTAAAAATGATAGAAGATTCTGTAGAAGGCGATGAATTAAATGAAGAGTATATTCCAGAAACAAATAGTAATGTAGTTATGGGAGATAATATAAGCCTAGATGATGGTTTAAGTGGTGTAGAATTTGATGATGACTATGATAATTTTGATGATGATTTTGATGATTTCGAATAATTAGGAGGTATTAGATATGGAAATAAATTTTAATCAATTAGGAAAATATGGTATACCACCTTTAGATATAGATTCATCAATGATGAAAAATAGAAGTTGTTTAAATATAAGCACTATGCCATCAACATTAAGAAATTTTATGTGTCATTGCATAGGAGAACTGATTTCTAATAATCATAAAGTTGTTGTGTTTTGTAATCCTGGAAGTTTTAAGATAGTAAAAGACCTAGTAGCAAGAAATGTAGCACACAGATTAAACAAGTCTAAGGAAGAAATAGAGAGTGATATACAAATTAAAAAGAAATTATTACTTAAAACTATAAATTATAATATAAATTATTTAGAGTTAATACAGCTTTTTCTAAATAAATATGAGGGATTTTTCCTAGACTTAACAGCTGTAAAATTTAAAAATATAAATGATTTAGAAAATATGTTTGCAACTATAAAAAGATTTAAAAATGATTATGCTGCTTATTTTCAAATCAATATAAAAACAGATATGACAACTAGAAATAAGATTGTTAAAAATGAGATAAGTGAATACAGTAAACTAAAGGAGTTTAAATTGGCTTCTCTAGTAGATGATTGTAATTTTATAAGTACAAATAAAAAAGTGAATAATAAAGCAAATATTGTTGTTTTATATAATCTAAAGAAAGGTTTAAAAAGACCATTAATAGAGTTTTTAGTTTTAAAGGTTTCAAGAGATTTTTGTTTCTTTAGTTATTATAAAAATAATCAATATGGTATATATAAATAAATTACAAGGAGTTTAAATATGAGAGTTAAAGTTAATTTAAAGAGAGGTAGGGATGGTAAGTTAGTTATCATCTCTTCTCAAAACATTAAAAGTTTAAATGTTATAAAAAATACAAAAGATAAAACAGTTACCATAGGTGTAAAAGACGGACGGCAATATGAAGAAGGGGAACAAATTTGTATTTTAGACCCTGGAGATAAATTATGCTATGAAGGTTTAGAAAAGCCTTGGGTGTTAGAATTAAATGATAAAGGTTATTTATTTAAACATCCTGAATATAGACCTTGTATCCTAGGCTATAATGTGCAAAAAAGTTTATATCTATTAGCTATAACATTAGGTTCTGCTATGAGAGGTGTTTTACACAAAACTCAAGACTCATATAATGACCTAGAAAATTTCTTATTTGATTGTGCTGTTTCAGTAAAGAGTCTAGAGTATTCTGAAGGCGAAAGTATAAGTGCAAGTATTGGAGGTTTATGGGATGACAGTATACCAGTTGGTCAAATGATAAAATGTGAAACAGATGGTATTGTAAGTAATTTAACAAAAGTCCCAAAAGTCAAAATACAAACACCTGGACAAATTAAAGAAATTGTTCAAGGTAGATGGACAATTAAAGTAGATGAGTATAAATATATTATTCTATATAGAAATAACAAAAGACCTTTAGATGGTTTCTCAGTTAACATAGATAGAATAATTATAAATAAAAAATATTTAAGTGAAATAATACCACAGTTAAAAGAAGTGGTTAAAAAGTTGTTAAATAAAAATTAATGTAGAAGGTGATCTTATGATAAATTATTATAGAGTTGTTGATGGATTAAATTATGAAATCAATGTACCTATGGCTATGTTAAAGAACGCAAATAAGTTTCCTAACCTAGAAGGAGAGACCTTAGCTAGTTTAAGAACTGATGAGGATGTTTGCTATGTTGTTAAAGAAGGAGAAAGTCTTTGGTTTAAAAAAGGTAATGGTAAAAAGATAGAAAAAGCTTTTCCAAAAGATTTAAGAACAAGACTTTCATTATTTACTAAGTTAAAAGAAATCCTAGGAGTAGAAGATACAACCTATGTTTATGATTGTTCTATAATAGATATATGGTGTAAGAAAAAGAAAGTATTTATTAAAGCTGTTTTCAATATTGTATTGGAGTCAAAAGTAGTTATAGTTGTATCTACAATTGAAACTAAAGGTAAGATAAAAACTGAAAGTTTACAAGTAGACAATTATGTTCAAAATAATATAAAACTAAATAAGTATTTATTTGACACAGTTGATACAAGTGTATTTAACAAGATAAGTGATTTAGCGTTAAAGAAAAAGTTATCTGATTTTGATTATAATAATGTATTAAGAATCCTAGGAAGGTATATAGAAGATAACCCTTTACCAGTTAAATGTAAGTTAGATGCTTGGACTAAATATAAATTAGGTCTTATAAAGATTATAAAGTTAAGGGTAATACCACAATATCAAATGTCATATCCAAAGGAATTATCAGCTTCATTCCATATAGTTGATGATATGAAAATTGTTAAAGGTGTTCATTATTTTAAGGTTTATCTAGCAGATGATAAACCTGTCTGGGTAAACTCAGCAGAAGCCAATATAGCTGAAGTTTAAGTACATAAGTGGTTTACATAAACCACTCTTTAAGTTTTACTCCTTCTATAAAGCATTAACATAAATTTATAAGGAGGAGTAAAACTATGAAACAAAGTTTTGTTGAAGGTCTAATTGTTACAACTATTATGGGAGGATTATTATACGTTTGTATTAATGATATCAACCCTAGTGATGTAAATAGATACGTATCTAACAAATATGAAAGTGCAAAGAAATCTACAGTTGAATATATAAATGATGTTGTAAGCAGAAAAGAATATATGGAAAAAGATTTAGGTTATAGTATTGGAATGCCTAAAACTACAAAATCTGTTAGAAATCTTTTAGATAAATATGCTGACCTAGACGAAGAAACTGCAACTGCAACTAGCAATAGTAAAGAAACTCCTTCTGATAAAGAAACTAAAGAAGAAGTTATAGAAGAAAAATATGTTGATGGTGAGCTATTTGAAAGATACGCTTACAAGAAATACAATAATATGTATATTCAATTATCTAATATATATTCTATAATTGATAATTCTGAACTTTATAAAGATGAAAGAAAGCTTACAAGAAGAGAAGTAAAACAAATAAAGAAAAGTTATAAGAAGTTCAAAAAGGATTATGATGAGATGCTCAAAATAGATTATCCTGTTCAAGATGAACTATATAAAAAGAGTTTAAAATCTTATACAAATGGTCTATGTGAACAAATAGAAAATATTATAAGTAACTATAAAGACATAGATGGTAAGTACCTAGATAATTTTCAAGATAAGTTAAATGACAGTATGGCAGTAACTGAACATGCTTTTTATGAATACAATATTGGTATAGATTAGGAGGTGACAATATGAGAATTTTAATTTCAATATCATTAGAAGAAGCAAAAGAATTAGTAAGTAAAAAGGAGTTAATTAAATTAAAAAACATAGGTCACTCCAAAGAGGTTATAGATACTTTAATTAACTATGAAGAAGATAATATAGGATGCGATGGTTCTTTAGTTTTCGGTATAAGTAAAATAGAAAACAATAGTGTTAGCCTAGCAAGAGACTTTAGTTCTTTACCAGCATATGTACCATTTAAAAGCGGAAGATTTATTTTAGAGATTGAAAAACCAAATGACGAATGTATATGTATTCAATTAGAAGAATTACAAAATATAGAGCGTTCTGTACGTAAAGCAGAAAGTGATAAATTGAAAGAGTTATATTCTAAAAAAGTAGAACCATTATTAACCCTAGGAAGTTCATATAAAAATTCAAATGAAGCCTGCATTGTATTTGGAGTACGGTACAAAGATTGTAGGTATTTTAAATACATTACAGATACTTGGGAAGAAGGTAGTAAAAGATTAGGAGATATACCTGAAGCCCAAGTAGAGCATTTGGAGGTTTTTTGATGTTTGTAATTAGAATTTTAGTTGGCATTTATTTTATAGCAATAGCTTACAATAATTTAATTAGAGAAGTTAAGTACTCTGAAATATTTAAACAATATAAGTATGTCAAAGAGTACATAATTGCTTTGGATAAAGAAATTGAAAAATAGTCTAGAATGTATTATCCTAGGAGTTATTTTAATTATTCAAATTATAGTAACTAAAGGGTTAAAAAGATTAATTCTATTTTATTATAAGTGCAAACTAAATAAATTAAATAAAGAGAAAGAAGATAAGTTAACTAGATATCTTATATTAGAAGAGATGAGGAGGAATAGGAAATGATATGGAGTGATAAGAAATGTCACCTAGGTATGAGAATATCATGTACTGAATATTCTTTAGATGACACTCATTTAATAGTGCGGGAAGGTGTGTTAGGTAAAAGAGAGGAACAAACTAATCTTTATAGAATTGTTGACATCTCTGTAAAGCAATCTCTTATAGACAGAATATGCAAACAAGGAACTTTAGTTATAAGAAGTTCTGACCCTTCTACACAAGAATTTGAAATAAAAAATATTAAGAATTTTTCAGATGTTAAGAATAAGTTAAACAAAGCAATTGACAATTCTAGAAGACGAAATGTTACAACTAGAGAATTTGTAAATACAGAATTTGACGATTTAGATTAGCAGGTTAATTATGGGTGAATTAAAACAAGGTTTCTTAAAGATTGTTGATTATTGGAAAATTTTATTATTAGCTTTTGTAGTAACATTTATATTACAAAAATTTATTTTCATCCTAGCAGTAATACCATCAGAATCAATGGAAACTACTTTAAATATTGGAGATAGAATATTTAGTTATAGTAGTTGGTTAAAACCAGAGATAACTTATGATGATATTGTAGTCTTCAAACCAAACACAGGCGAGGAAGAATATTGGATAAAAAGAGTGATAGGCTTGCCTGGCGATAAGGTAAGAATAGAACATGGTACTGTTTATGTAAATGGAAATGAGATAACAGAAACTTATGTAAGTAGTGCAGATGATTATAGCGGTTCATTCACAGTTCCAAACGATTCTTACTTTGTCCTAGGGGATAATAGAAGTAATTCTAAAGATGCTAGGTATTGGTCTGACCCATATATAAAGAAAACTCAGATTAAATATATAGCACTTTTCAGAGTATTTCCATTCAATAGTATAGGTTTTATAAAGTAATGAAACCTGAAACTTATACTCAACATTTTATAAAAACCTAAAAATATAATCAAATGTTAAATAATTAAAATAAAAATAAATTGTGTTAAGTAACAACAAAGGGGGATTAAACCATGAATAAGAATTTACAAAAAATAATAGCAGGAGTAGCAGTTGCAGCAACTGCAACTTCTATGATTGGATGTATCAATGAAGATAATAAGGTAGAAAACAATAAAAATTCTAAAGTTGAAACCACAACTGAAGAAACAAAAACTCCTAGTAAGAAAGATGAAGAAACAAAAACTCCTAGTAAGAAAGATGATGAAACAAAAACTCCTAACAAGGAATATAAGAAAGAGTCAGAAACTACAAAGGACACTAAAGTAAATACTGAAAAAGAAAATATAGTAAAAAATGGTACTGTTTCAAATGTAACAAGTTTCTTAAATATAAGAAAAGAAGATAGTATATCTTCAGAAGTGGTTGGAAGACTTTACAATAACGATGTTGTTAAGGTTTTATCTACAAAAGGCGATTGGAAAGAAATTGAATATAATGGGGTTAAAGGTTATGTACACAGTAATTATTTAAATGTTGAAGGGGAAGAATATAAATTTGATGCTAACTTAGATACAAATTTAACAACTAAATCTCCTGTAAAATTAACTCCAGTAATTTACAAGCCAATTTCAAACAATACATCAAATACAAATAAAAATAATTCAACAAATACAAATAAAAATAATTCAACAAATACAAATGTTTCAAAGCCATCAACTGGAAATAATGGTTCAAGTTCAAAACCAAGTACACCTTCAAAACCATCTGAACCTAGTAAACCAAGTACACCTTCAAAACCAAGTACACCTTCAAAACCAAGTACACCTTCAAAACCATCTGAACCTAGTAAGCCAGATATGCCTTCAAAACCAGATAAACCTGATGTACCTGATACACCAGATATACCAGTAGAACCAATAAAGCAACCAACAGTTATTGGATGTGATGTTGAGTTAGAACAAGGTCATGAATTTAATGAAAAGGATTTTGGTGTTACAGTTATTAGTAATGACCCTAGATTATCAGAAGATGATTATACAATAACTTATAACATGGGTGGATATGATAAAGATGTTCTTGGTACATACCATTGCAAAGCTATAGTATCAGCAGAAGGAATGGAAGATGTAGTTTGTGAATTTACAGTTGTTGTAAAACCTAAGAGTGATGCCGTACCTCCAGTTGATTGCTATAAAGAAATAACAATCAGACAAGGCGAGGAAATAACTTCCGAAACTCTAGGCTTAAATATGGATAAATATGAAGGATGTGATTTACAAATATTTTTAATGTCAACAGAAGTTGGAGATACAATTGCAAATATCTGTGTTTTAAAGGATGGTAAATATGTTGGGGATTCTGTTATAACTGTTCACATTCTTCCTAGAGAAAATGTAACTCCAGAGATAGGTGGATTAAATGAAGTAACAGTTGTTGAAGGAACAGAGTTAACATTAGAAACCCTAGGAGTATCAGTACCTGAAGGTTACACTATAGAAATAAATGATAATGATAATGATTTATCAAAAGCAGGAATATATCAAGTTACCCTAGAATTATACGAAGGTGATGAGCTAATTACAACTAAAAATGTTAAAGTAACTGTTAAAGCTAAAGAGCAAATACCTGAAGCACCAATACCTGAATTAACTGTACCAGAACAAGTTTATGTTCATGTAAATTCTAAGACTGAATTAGATAAAGCTTTAAGTTATGAAATTAGTAATGATGAATTAGAAGTTAAAGTAGATACAAGTAAAGTAAATTTAACTAAAGCAGGAACATATACAGTTACTTATTCAGTTAAATACGACCATAATTATCCAGACAAAGAATTGACTAAAACTACAAAAGTCACAGTAATTAGTCAACCAGTTTTAATAGCTAATGAAGGTGTAGTTCAAATAGGAGCAGAAGATGTTAACCTAGTAAAAGTATGTAATGCTAAGTTACTTACTGGAAATTATGAAATTAAATCAGAAGGTATAGACACTTCAACTGCTGGGTATAAAACTATTACTTTCTATGTTGTTGACGAAACAGGTACAAAGACATCTTATAAGACAAAAGTCCTAGTAAAAGATTATGATGTTACAACAAGCAACTTAACAGTTGATGATGTTTCTAAAGTTACAAAAGAAGCATTAGCTAAATCAATAAAAGTATCCGATATAAATGGTAATTCAGTTAACTTTGAAGTTAAGAGTGTAGATACTTCAAAAGTAGAAGAAGGTAAAACAGTTGTAGTTCCAGTTGTAATTAAAGTTAAAAATATAGAAAAGACTGCAGAAGTTACAGTAACCGTTTCAGAAACTAAATTAGCAGTTAGTGAATTTACTTTAAGCAAAGATTCTTGTGTTGAAGGAGATACTATAACTTTATCTGCAAAGGCTGAAGGTAAATTAGTTCAATATAAATTCCTAGCAAGAACATCAGCAGGTAAAGAAGTAGTTATAAAAGATTACTCAACTGAAAATACTGCAACTTGGAAAGCTGTAAAAGGAGTTACTTCATTAGTTGTAGAAGTTAAAGACTTTAAAGGAAATGTTGTTTCTAGAGAAGCTTCAGTAAATGTTACAGAAAAATTAATTGCTCCAACATTAAATGTAGGTGCTAATACAATTGTTGTAATTAAGAATCAACCTATAACATTAGCAGACTTTAAAGCAACTGCAACAGATATGTATGGTAATGACATAACTTCATCTATTCAAATGTCTAGTATTGATACAACTACAATAGGTACTAAGAAGGTAACATTATCAGTTACAGATAAGAATGGATTAAAAGATTCTAAAACAGTAGATGTAATTGTTGAAAATGCAAATTTAAGTTTAGATGTTAAACCTAGTATAACTATATTAAAAGGAACTACTGTGGATGTTTCAGATGTGGTTAATTCTTCTAGTGATGATTTTGGAAATCCATTATCTATTAAGTTAGGGGATTTAGATACTTCAACAACTGGTGAGAATAAAATCCTAGTAGTAATTGGTACTGATAAATATGGAAATACAAAATCAGCAACAGTTAAAGTTACAGTAGCAGATAATCCAACTATAAACGTTAAGAGCAATATAACTGTAAAACAAAATGCAAAAGTACAGATTTCAGATATAGTTGAAAGTGCAACAGACTGGAAAGGAAATGATATTACTTCTAAAGTATCAATAACTGGATTAGATACAAGTGTAGTTGGAACTCAAAAGGTTACAGTAAGTGTTACAGATAGTTATGGATATGTTGCAACTAAGATTACAAATGTTAAAGTAGTAGCAGATACACCAGTTGAAAAGAAATACAAAGTAAATTCAGCTGAATATAAGCAAATAATGAATAAAGAAATGTATAGATTAATTGCAGAATTAAGAGCAGAAAAAGGAAGACCTGTTGTTGGTATTGACGATGGATTACAAACTTTAGCTAGACTTAAGAATGAACATATGATACAATATAATTACTTTGACCATAGTTATAATGGTGTTCATATTGGTGAATTGTACCCTGATTTAATTCCTAACCATGAAGACGGAGATGATTGGCAAAGTTGTCTTGAAAATCTTTACCTAGGTGGAGATTCTTTAGATGATAAAACTGAAGAACAAATAAAGCAAAGAGCCTTATCTGTATTTACAGCATGGAAAAATTCTGCTTTACATTACAATACAATGATTGATGAATTTAATACATTAATAGGATTCGACTATACAGTTAGTGAAAACGGAACAGCATATGCGACTTTAGAAGCTTACGGAGAATAGAATAAACAAAGGATTACCTGTACATTAATTTGTATAGGTAATCCTATTTTCAATAGATATAGAAATTTAAATTATGGATGATTAAGTTCATTCAAAAGGGGTGTTTTTAATGACAGAAAAAGTAGTTAGAAAGGGAGATATATTTTATGCAGATTTGAGTCCAGTTATAGGGTCAGAGCAGGGTGGAATAAGACCAGTAGTTATACTTCAAAACGATGTAGGTAATAGGTTTAGCCAAACAACAATAGTAGCAATAATAACCTCAAGATTAAATAAAGCTAAGTTACCTACACATATAGTAATAGACTCAAATAATTATGGATTAAATAAGAAATCTGTAATCCTAGTAGAGCAAGTAAGGACAATAGATAAAAGAAGAATAAAAGAAAAGCTAGGTAAGGTATCACCAGAAGATATGGTGAGAGTAGATAAAGCAATCCTAGTTAATTTTGGTTTAAAGGCAGGAGGGCTGTGAATGATTATAAATGTAACAGGACATAGACCAGATAAATTAAAAGGTGGTTATTCATGGGAGACAGAAGAGAATAAAGAGTTATTAGAAAATTTAAAAGTTTCTTTTCTTACAATATTAAATAGTTTAAAAGAAGATGAACCATTAGAGATTATGTTCGGTGGTGCTTTAGGCATTGACCAGATGTCTTTTGAAGCTGCTTATAAATTAAAAATGGAAGGCTATAATATTATATTAACTTTATGTATACCATTTAGAAATCAATATATAAAGTGGTTTAAAGATAGCATAAAAATATATAAACATCAGTTAGGTGTTGCTGACAATATAATTTATGTTGATGAGTTAACGAAGTATAATCCTAGCAGAGATAGTATAGGTGATTATAAAATATGGAAGTTGCAGAAGAGAAATGAGTATATGGTAGACCATTCAGACCTAGTTTTAGCATACTGGGATGGTAGTTCAGGTGGTACTAAGAATTGTATAAAATATGCAATTGATAGCGGTGTAAAGGTAGTTAATATTCTAACTGGTGAGTTATTAGAGAGTGTATAATTAAATATATAAATTTTTTAATATTATTTATTTTAATATCATTAAATTTAAAGTGTAAAAAATAGAGAATAAATTTGGGAGGAATACAAATGGATAAAAATAATAGTTTATCAGATGTAGTTAGAAATCTGATAGATATGGGAATAGGAGATTCACATTTTGTTAAGGAGGTAAAAATATACAATAGTAATTCTTTAGAAGTAAGAATAGAAGATTGTGTTCATACAGTAAAAATTCTTAGTGTTAAGAATGGGTGTATTATGAAAAGTAATTTAGATTATGTTTTGCAAGGGTCACAAGCAAATTCATATGTTATTGCTGATGCTATAGCAGCTGCCCTAGGTTGCAATATTACTGTAATAAGTAAATGCATTACTTATGATGAAGTTCAGGAATATCAAGAACCTGAATTAATATATGATATACTTGATAAAAACTGTGTATCTTTTGTATACCTAGATAGTGATGATGTACTTAATGTTGTGCATAATGATTCTGAAAAAGAAGTTGAAGAACTTATAGATTATTTAGACAGTACAGAATTTTGTGACCATTCTAAGACATTTAAATATAAAGCAAAAAGTTTAAAAGAGTTTATGATAGAAGCTTTAATGGAAAAAGGTGTGTACAGAACTGATTTAGACAAAAAGGATATGTTAGATGTACAAGACTATTTTAAACAAGCAAAAGCTTTTTAAATAATATACATACTTTCAGGTGGTGATAAAATGAATGTTGCAATTATTGGAAGTTTCCCCAAAGGCAAATATTCAGTTAGCACTAAGTTAGGCATTGAGAAAAAGAAAGAATTATCTCAATACCTAGCAGACCTTATTAAAAATAACAGGAAAGAAAGTTTTCATTTTCTATGTAGATGTGACAATAGTTTTAATCAAATGGCTTGCATGGTGATTTTGGAATTAGAGGAACATTTTTTAAATTCAGAAATAACTTTAGAAATTGCATTACCATTTAAGGTTAATGAAGATGACCTAGAAGAAAATGAAATATTTAGATATGAACAAATATTATATCTGGCAGATGAGGTTACAGTAGTAGATAGCATATATAAATATAAAAATCCATTTGAATTAGAAGGTAAGTACTCAGATAAAAAGTTAGAAAAATGCAATGAGTATCTTATTGACTGTAGTGACCTAGTAGTGTTTTATTCTAGTGAGTATTATGGTAGTACAGTAAATGCTTTAAACTATGCTAGAAGTATAAATAGAAACAATGTTAATATTCACAAGGGGGTAAATTATGGATACAGAGATTATAGAGTTGGAAGTATCTAATGAGTTGTTAGAAGAAGTTGACACTTATAGTGATAAATTAGAATTAGATAGAACAGATACATTAAATGTGTTATTGAGTTTTGCTGTTACACATTTTGGTTTATATGGGGAAACAAAGAAAACAAAAGGGTTACATGGCTAAAGTCAGTAGCCCTTATTTTATTTAGTAGGCTGGTGATTTGAAGATGGGTAATAATATTAAAATAAAGTTATTCAATAATTTAGAAAATAGTATACAAATTATAAAGGAAAGTAAAGTCATAATCCTAGTAGGGTTTGATAGAATAAAGAAAGAAAAGTTTAATGGTATAAAAACTTATAACATTAATGACCTAGACAGCTTGATTATAACAGAAGGTTGTAAAAATATTTGTATAGTTATAAATACATATACACCATTGAAAGCAATATTAATAAGTAAATTAAATTTTTATGCAAATCTTTATAATGTTGATTTTAAACTTTTTATTGAATATTGTAATAATACAAAAGTTTATGATAAATTTAGTAAGTATAATGTTACAATAGAAAGGTGTGCAGGATAGGAGGTATTTATGAGATTAAAATACTTTATAGCTTATACAAAAAATGTTAACAACCTAGAGGATTTCACATTAGCTTGCATATCTTTAAATATGTATGAATGTAATTTTTATAAATGCTTTGGTAATTTAGTATCAAATACGACTCTAGTAAGAAATGTAAATGATACAAAGTTATTAGAGAATTGCGATATGTATTTAAAGATGCTAAATAATATAGGTATAAATAGTTCTAAAGTAAAATCATTAAAGGAGTTGTTACGAGATTTGCTGATATTTAAAGAAGTAGACTATCCTAGTAGGCTTTCAATTATAACTTCTTTTAGTGATAATCCTATATCTTTTAAGTATAGATTAGATAACTATACAGAATAATAAAGTGACATAAATATACTATATAGTAGTTTTAATAACATCATTGTATATTTATGTCATGGTATAAATAGATGTGAAAATTTTAAAGGAGGTTATTATGTTTAAGTTTAAGAATAAATTAATACGGTCAGAAATTATTGAAGAACAATCTGTAATTAATAACATTGTAAATAATGAAAATTATAAATCTTACTTGGAATTATTAAAAACAGATTTATCATATGAAGAGAAGATGTTTAGAATATGTAATATGTTTAATATAGATAGATTAAATATTTTAACTGGTAGAGGTTTATTTATATGCAAAGATAAAGTGTTAAAGATTAATCTAGATGAGAATAGTTTTACAGTTGATGAAACTAATTGTAAAGATTATCTTGTATCAATTGGTAACTTATTTTTAGCAAGTATTCTTTATCCAATAGAAGATATATCAGAAGATGGTAATATAGCTGTTTGTCCATTAACACATTGTAATGGTTGTATATCAACAGAAGATTATATGGCTATACAGACTGTGTTAGTGAAAAATCATATAAATCTTGTAAATGCTAAAAGCAGAAATAATTACACAGTAGAAAATGATAAGCTATATCTATTAGAATATTTTAATCTTTCATAATACATATTTTATTATCATCACTTCATATGTATACTAAATATTTAATGAGGTGATGATAATATGAAATTATTTAACAAAATAAAATATAAAAATATTTCAGTAGACGAACTAGACCTAGGAGAAGACGAGGAATTAAAATCATCAAAAGTAACAAATTCAGATAGTAGCCTAGATAGTATAGATGATTTTAAACTATTAAAAGAGATGGACAGCATAGTAGATAATATCAATGCTAATAATAGCAAACAAGGTTCATATGAGTTAAAAAGTATGAATGAGTTTGGCACCCCTAGCCGTAATATAAATCAAGACAAATCAGGTAAAAGAAAACTATTTGGATTTATAAACAGCTCAAGTAATTTAATGAATAGTAATGCAAAAATAAATGATTTTGAAATTGATGATTATAATTTTAGTAATTCAGAAAGTGATGCAAACTATAATGAAAATTATGTTGAAGAGGTTGAATCAGCACCTCAAGCAGGTGAGAAAATGGAAGGAACTGATTTTGTTTACGGTTACCAAGGAGGTTATATGACACCTTATGTATGTAATGGTACTGGTGTAGGTAGGGATATAATTAACTTACAAGAAGTCCTAGATATAATAAATAGTGGTTATATATTAAATAGAGAAGATTGGCATGCAATAGAAAACCAAGCAGATTTATTAGTTAATTGGGATATGATAAGTGGTAAAGAGTATTGCGAAATTATTAGAGTCCTAGTAGATAATATGCCAGAAGATATGTATCAAGTATATTCTTTTAGGGTAGATAAAAGTTATAAAATGGGTTTAAGAACTCTTAGTGAAATAACAGAGTTCGCTCATAAAAATAGATATTATATAGAAATGGAAGACCAAAATGGTGTTTATCATAGTGGTATACATTTAGCATTATTAAATGCTTTAGAGCATGGTAATATAGATGGTAAAACTTACTTTGAATTCTTAACACCTTACCCACATTTGATTTAATAAGGAGGACAAATAAATGGGATTATTTAGTAAAAACAAAAATAGTGATTTGAACAACATCGACAATATTGGTATAATACAAGATGATTTTTCAAATAACTATAACCAAGAACCTAGTATGAATAAAGGAGAAGCAAAGGATTTAAGAGAATATTTAATGGGATGTCCTAATATAGCAGACATATATACCGAGTATGTTAGCGGTAATTATAATAGTATAACAATTACCTCTCTAGTAGATGACATTTCTATAAAGATTAGAAGTGGAGAAATAAAAGGAGAAAGCAAAAGATTTAATTATCAAAATTTATCACCAACACTTTACATTGCTTATGTAGAAGTTTTAATACAAGCAATGAATCAAATAGAAAATAAAGCTGAAGTTGTAGCACAAAATAAATATGATAAAATATCTAATGAAGCTTCAGATAAAATAGCCAGTTTAGAAAAAGAATTATCTCAACTTAGACAAGATAATTTAAGTCTTCAAGATTTAAGAAATTCATTACAAGCTGATAACAATGACCTAGCAGAGGAAAATGAAGCTTCTAGAAATTCAATAAATAGCCTTCAAAATAAGGTTATAGAAATGCAAAATAAAATGAATAACCTAGAAGTTACAATTAATGATTTAAACAATGAACTTAATCAATATAAAGAAATGCCTTCAGTAGAAGAAAAGGATAATGAGATTATTGCATTAAAGAATAGTGTAGCTGAATTAAATAAAACTATTACAGGTTTAAAGAAAAATATAATGGAGTCAGATAGAAGTAAGTCTAAACTTTTAGAAGACAATAGAGCTTTAAATAATAAATGTACTTTATTAAATAGTGAATTACAAAAGGCTCAATCAAGCTTAAGAAAATTTCAAAGTGAACTTCAAAAAGCTGCTGATACAATTGATGAGTTACAACAAGGAAATGATGATTTAAGTAATCAGATAGAAGCTTTACAAAAGAAATCTGAAGAAGAAAATAATAAACCTAGTACAGTAATAAACGACGATGATATTGATTCAAGATTAGTTAGTATGAAGGATACAATAGTTAATAAAGATAATGAAATAGCTAAGATGGCAGAAGAGTATTCTAAGTTAAAAAGAGAATGTGTATCATTAAAAAGAGACCTAGCTTGTACAAATGATGCGGAAAAGATTTTACCACAATACAAACAAACTATAGCCAGCTTACAAAAAGATATAGACAATTATGTAAATGATATTTTAAACTTAACAAAAGAAACAACAACATTAAAAGCTGAATTAGAATTACTTAAATCAAAAGAAGAAAGACCTAAAATATCTAATGTACAATCTTTAGAAAAATTAAATGTAACATCTAAAGATATTGTAACTCCTAGTGAGAACATATTACCTAACGGTTTAACATTGCATGATATAATGTTATGTGGTTATTGGTCAAAGAATGTAGTAACTTCTGATGTTAATATTGAAGATGTTGCAAAAGAAATATTACCTAATCTAAATAAGCTAGACCATAATGATTTATACAACAGTTATGTAAATCTAGTAGATGATTTAATAGTAGATACAGAAGAAGGTACAGAAGATAATTCATATGATGTTTATAATCCTGTAAGTTCAGATGTATTTTCAAATGAAAATAACGGAGGGGAAATTGATGAGTAAAAAGATTAAAACTATATTAGCGACAATAATGTTAACTGCTGCGATTAGTACAAATGTTTTAGCTGATACAACTTCAATTGTTTCAATAGGTGCTGACCTAACAGAAGACCAAGTAAAATCTGTTTATGAAACTTTTGGAATAGATGAATCATCTGCAGAAAAAATAGAAATAAATAATTCAATGGAAAGAAAATATCTTTTAGGAATAGTCCCTGAAGAACAAATAGGTACTAAGACTATATCTTGTGCTTATGTTGAATTACTTTCTAGTGGTGCAGGTATTAAAGTAACTACAAACAATTTAACTTATGTTACTACAAATATGTTAATTAATGCTTTAACAACAGCAGGTGTAAAAGATGCTAACATAGTAGCAACAGCCCCATATGCAGTTTCAGGAACTGGTGCATTAACTGGTATAATGTCAGGATATGAAAAAGCAACTGGTGAAGAGTTATCTGAAGATAAAAAGGAAGCTGCAAATGAGGAAATAATAGCTACTGGTCAGCTTTCAGAAGACCTAGGAGATGATACAGCAAGTGCTATAATGAACGATGTTAAACAACAGGTAATAAAAGAAAGTCCAAAGAATGATAAAGAGATAGCAAACATTGTTCAAAATGTAGCAAATAGTTATAATGTAAATTTAAATACAGACCAGTCCCAAAAGATTGTAACTGTTATGAGTAATATAAATAATATAGGTTATAGCTATGATGACATTAAAGGAACACTTGGTGATATATCAAAATCTTTAAAAAATTCCCTAGTAGGCTCAACTAATGAGTTTAAAGAATCTGGTAAATTAGATAAAGTTAAAGACTTTTTTAAATCAATAGGAAAGTGGTTTAAGAATTTATTTAGCTGGATTAAAAACAAAGTAACAGGTAAGGAAACTCAAACAGATAGCAATGGTCTTAAGTATGATAGTGATGGGAATTTAATTCAAGATGGTAATGTATTCATAGATGGTGAAACAAGAACTCCAGAAGAAATAAAAGCAGAAGCTTCAGGTGAAAATCAAGATGATACAGAAATAAATGTAGATACAGAAACTCCTAGTGAGAATGGTAATTCTAATACAGAAATAGATTCTTCAAATGGTACTGTAGAAAATCAAACACCCAAGACAACATCAGCAAGTGTAGATGGAAACGCAGTAAATGTAGAACAAAAATCTGATAAGACAACAGAAATAGATTTATCAGACTCAATAAATATAGAGTAGTACATATGAGAAAGTTATTAGTAACATTACTAATTATCACCTCCTTTGGTATGATTGGTTGTAAGGATAAAAGTAATAATGAAATCTCAGATTATAACCAGACGACATCAAATACATTTCAGACTCAGATGGTGTATTTAAATAATATATCTTTTGAATTGTCTACTGGTTGGGTAATTAATGATTGGGCTTTAGGAGTAACAGTTGCTACTCCTAGTAATGCTCAAGAAAATTCGATAACAAATATTTTAGTTTCTGTTTCTGATAGTTCAGAAGAGTATAGTTCTACAGATGAATTAATAGAGTATGTTAAATCATCAATGACAGATATTAATGACCTTTCAAACCTAGTAAGTATAGTTGAAACACACGGTGATTTTCAATATATAAAACTAGAATTTGACTGTACAAAGGAAGGAATTGCAACTCACCAAATTGCATATATCCCTTTCATAAATAAATACTTAATAATTATAACCAGTACAGATACTGGAGAAAGAGTTTCTCCTAGCATATCAGATACCATGACTAAAATTGTTGACACTTTGAGGGTTAATAATTATTAAATAGATTTAGAAATTTATATAAGTTAAGGAGTGTTAAATTATGAAAAAGAATTTATTAAGTAAATTTAAAAAGAGTGCTGTTACAATGATAGTTGAAGGAATTAGCGAATTTGATAATGAGAAAGTTATAACTGAAGTTTTAGGTTCAAAGAAGAATAAAGTACACAATAAAAGGTATGAAAATGGTAACACTAGTCAAGATATTTTAGCTAGTAAATATAGTATTGAAAAGATGCTTAGAAGCAGCAAAGGAAATGTTTGCTTTATTAAGTAATTAGTAGGGGTAGTATTATTACTGCCCCTAATTTTATTTTCTAGAAATTTAGTCAATTATGAAAGGAGGTGATTAAGAAAGCATTCTCATTTTTAATATGTTTTACCCTAGTAAGTAATATTCCTTTTAAGGTAAATACAAAAACTGATAAAGACTTTATCACATCTAAAAATACAAAATTCTATGATTCAAATGATAACGAATATCATATAAAATCAACAGGATTAGTTAATGGTGTTTAGTCTGATAAAGACAATGGTTGGCAATCTTATGACCATAATGAAGATACATATAAAGAAATACATGATTTAGGATTTAATTCAGTAATATATTATTTTCAATAAGAGCAGTTTGAGGAAAAAGATAAGAATGGTTATCCAGCTATATTTTAAATATTTGATAGGGATATTGCTTGGGCAAAGAAGTATGTAATTAAAATTTATTTTAATCTACATTATGCTCCAACAAACAATCTTGGTTTTCATGGTTATTCAATGTAGGAGCTAAATGACAATGCTGATAATATGGAAAACAGAAATAAAGTAAGTACAATGTGGGAAGCTTTAGCTAAAAGATATTCTAATGATGACACAATATTAGTATGGGGTTTAATGAATGAACCTATACCATATTATAAAGAAGGTAAACCCTAGACTGAATGTTACAACCTTGGGTAAATACTGATAAATTATTTAGAGATGCTATAAGGAAATACGACAATAATCATATTTTATTTATAGAACCTAGTGGGCTATTAAATGATAATGGTAAGTATATATCATATGCAGATAATTAAATAATATTAACAAGATGTAAGTTTTAATTATTAGCAATATAAAGATAGTATATTTGGTTTACATTATTATAGTTACAAAACTATGGATAATCAAAATCTATGTGATATATTTAAAGTCATATTATCTTCCTTATATGTAGAGAAATTAAATGATAATGAAGAAACTAAAACTCCTAGTACTTAGGATAACAATGCAACTAAATCCAATTATAAACCTAGTGAAGTTGAAGATTGTGATATAACAACATCAACAATAAAAGTTTCAAAAGAGAACTTTAACGATGGTGTAAGTAATTCTTCTTCTAAATTGCCTAAAACTTCAGGCTTTGCCAGAATAAGTATAATAGAAATTAGTACGTTAATAATAATTTTAGCTTTAGTAGGTATTAAAATTAAACATTAAATGAAGAGTACAGATGTTGTGCATAACATGTGATATTATATTTATTTAATTTAACTTAACATCAATAAAGTAATATGTGCTTACCAAAGACCTTTAGTATAATATAACTCCTACGGTAGGTTAGCACTTTAAAGTTGTTGTTTCTATGATTTAAAAGAGACTACAGTACATAAATTAGCTTTTTATTTATAGCACTTTTTTAAAATTATAAAGGTGGTGATTAAAATGCTTGTCATGTTAAATATTTTTTTCTCATCTTCACCATAGAATACTAAGTCTTTTTAAGTTTTAGTATATAGGAGGAGGTTAATATGAAAAGAAAATTTAAATCAAAATATTTAGTATTATTTTTATCTGTAATACTATGTATTGCAGGTATTACAGTTTTTGCTGCAAATCAAACAAATAGTTATGATATAGATAAATTTACTGTAACAGCTATAAGTAGTGGTACTTCCCCATTCAATACTGCTCCTAGTGGCACAGATACTAATACTCCAATAGCAGGTGCTGACTATAGTGCTGATGATACATACATAAGAAGTTATGATGATATGACTTTTAATTTGACACCATATGTAAGTAATGTTGAAGCAGGTACAAGAATAAAGATAACAGCAACTGTTAATGGATTAGACCCTAAATTTAATAACAATACTTATTACAAGTGTTCTTGGGATTTAGATTCAGTTGGCGGAAATTCTAATGAAGCAACTTTAAGTGATGAAAAGAGAACTTTAACTTATTACAAAGTTGTAAAGAATTCTGGATTTACTTCAGATGCACCTATATTACATATTTATGGAGCACAACAAGGAGATAAATTTACAGTTACTTTTACAGCACAAGTTGAAAATTCAACAATGAAAGCAAAGTCTGTAACAACTTCAGAATATACTGTTTCTAGCAGGCCATACTTAAATGCTGTTTTGTATAATGGACAACAAAGTATTCCTTATATATTAGATGGCGTAAAAGGTAGAATAGTTACTGTAGGTATTGGGTTATATTCAAAGGGTTTAAGTTCTGCTTTGTTACAAGACAATACTGGAAATTTGCCAGAAACTCAAAAAGGTATGGGTTATCCAACTGGTGATATTACAATGAAATTACAATTAAATACTTCCATTACAGATTATAATAATAACAATAAAAAAGAAATAAGAAATCTTAATTATAAAATATTAGGTGTTGTTCCAAATGGTAGTACATTAACTTTTGATAATGGTAAAGGAAAAATAGCACCTGTTTCTTCTTCTAGTCTCCCTGGTGGTAAGGAAATTTCTGGTTATAAAGATAAATGTGTTTCTACAAGTGGTACACTTAATTTTTCAGAAGCTACACCTATAACCAATGCTAAAGGTAATCCGACTTCTGAATATGTAATGACATGGTCAGGTTATGCTCCTAGTAAAGTAAGAGCATTGTACCCAATATTCGCAGACGCAGCAACTAGTAACCCTTATCAAGAAACAATGCAATTTTTTACAGCTCATGGTGTTGCTGTATTTGTTCCTGCATTAGATGATTTAACTGATTATGCATCAACTACAAATTTCAATATGTTGGATTTAAATTATAGCAATTCAGATGGTTCATCTTATACTGATGAATATTTAGTTAAAGACAATACAACCACAAGGCAGACTGATTATTATTCTAGTGGTAGTGTTACAATAGATGCTGATTTTAGAAATGTTTCTTCTTTAAGATTTGAAGGGGATGGTTGTTGTGCAATAGGCAATAGTACAATAATGTTTGCAACTTCTTCTATGGTGTCTTCAGATGTTGATGTGGAAAAAGAAGAAATTATAAGTGTTTTTGATGGTTCTAAATTTGATATAGATAAAAATGTATTTTGTAAAGTAAATTGGACCGACCAACCATATACTTTAGAGTATGGTGTAGGCTCTATAACAGATACAGAAGCAATTGCTTTACTTCCTAGAGAGTTGTTTAAAAAGTTAGATGCAGATTCTGGTGTTGAGTGGTATTCAACTTATGAAGAAGCTAAAGCAGCTTCAGTAGATGGTAAAAACATTTGTTTCTTACATGCTACATATAACTATACTGTGACAAGTAAAAGATTTATTAATGGAGAAGATTTAAGAAATATACTTTATTTTTCTGTATATCCTAAAGATACTTGTACAACCGAGACTGTTTATGGTTTTAAATCTTCAGCAAGATGGACTGATATAAATGGCAAAGTTATTTATTCTCCAAATACATCTTATATTAAATCTGTATTTAAAGATGGTATAAAGATTGGTGGAAATAATCCTAGTCAGTCTGCAGGTGGAACAAGTTTATATATAGTACCTGCTACTGTAAGTATAGAAAAAACTGCTGTTGAACCTGGAGAAACTGAAGATAAAGATAAGGTTATAGATAGTGTTTATTTACCAACTTCAAATGAGTTAAATTACAAATTAAAATATACACTAGCTGTTCCTAGTTATGATGATGCTACTAAAAGAAAAGTAACTATAACAGATACATTACCTAAAGGTTTAACTTATGTAAATAATAGTGCAACTGTTCATCCATCTTCTGTTACAGTTAATGCAGATGGTACTACAACATTAGTATGGACAATAGACAATCCTAAACCTTTAACCCCATCTAGTGTAGATTCTGGTATTATAAGATATAAAGTTACAATATCACCTCTTACTAAAAGTGGTACTGGGTTTGAAAGTTCCGTTGTAATAGAAAATCCATTAGATACAAGAGATGTTAGCTATAGACAATCTACAAATAAAGTTACTGTATCTAACCAAGCTGGATTTTCAATGGTTAAGTTAGTTAATAAAAATGAAATATTTATAAATGAGGATTTAGAATATACATTGACTTACACTAATACTACAAGCAGTCCATTAACCAATGTTAAAATTCTAGATATACTTCCAACTAATGGAATACTGGAAAGTAAGTACGAAGGCTCTGTAAGTTTATCAAGTATTAAAATTCCTAGTGGAGTAAAAGTTTATTATACTACAGAGACTTTGAGTAAAGACACTAATATAAGTAATTTAAAAAATAGTGTAGTTTGGAAAGAGCTGACAGAGGCTAATGTAAATACTGTTAAAAATGTTAAAGCTGTTAAAGCTGAGATTTCAAGTCTTGACCCAAATGTTACAAATTCTATTGTATTAGGATTAAAAACTAATGATTCTAAAGAGAATAACATTTACGAAAATAATTTTACTTGTGTAGCTGATGGAAATACAATGATAACTTCTAATACAGTTAGAACTAAAGTAGTAGCAGCTTCAATAGAAGGAACTGCATGGAATGATTCTAATAAAGATGGTTCAATTAGTGATGATGAAACTGTGTATAAAGACTGCAATGTATATTTACTTAAAGATGGTAAGCAGATAAGCACAATAAAGACAGATGATAAAGGACATTATAAGTTTGATAACTTATCCCTAGGAGAATATACTGTAGTATTTGAACCTCCAGTAGGTGTAGGATTAACTACAAAAGGTGATTCAACTGATAGCAAAGCAAGTCACACAGAAGTTAAAGCTTTTGAAGGAAATAATGCTGCTGTAAGTTCATCCATAACTTTATCAAAAGCAAATGTAAATGCAATTGTTAATAGTGGTTTTTACAACTCTTTAGAGATAACAAAGACTTCTAATACAGATAAAGTTATGGTTGGTTCAACAATTGTATATACTATAAGTGTAAAGAATACTTCAGAGTTTAAATCAGATGGTACTACAATGCCAGTTTATGATGATATACCACAAGGATTAAATGTATTACAAAATACAATAAGCGATAATGGTACATACAAAGATGGTACTATTACTTGGAATATCAAAATTCCTAGTGGTGGTGAAACTAAATCAGTACAAGCAAGTATGATTGCAACTGGTGATACTAATATGATTACAAATAATGTAAGAAGTAAAGTCCTAGGCACAACTCCTGGAACAACTGTTATAGTTTTAAATTCAGAAAAGTCTGCTGAACCTGCTGACGGTTCTAAAGTAAGAGTTGGAGATACCATAACATACAAGGTAAAAGTAACTAACCCTTCTAAAAGAACAGCAAAAGATATAACTGTAACTGATACAGTACCTAGTGGGACTACTTTTATTTCAGCTAGTGATAATGGTATAAATACAAACAATTCTTTAACATGGAAAATAGATAGTATTGAATCTAATGAAAGTAAAGAAGTTTCTTTTGTTGTTAAAGTCAATGATATAAATACAATAATAAAGGATATAAAGAATACAGCTAAAGTAGAAGGCATACCAACTAATACTGTAACTCATACTGTAAACAAATCTAAAATAGAGTCTACAAAGAAAGTTGATAAAACTACTGCTGAAATTGATGATACATTAACTTATACTTTCACAGTAAAGAATACTGGAGCAGCTGATACTAAAGTTAATTTTAAAGATGTGTTACCAGATTCATTAAAAGATATTACTGTAGAAGGTTTAAATAATGTTAATGTTGAAGGTAATACTGTAACATTCACTTCAGATACAATTCAACCTAGTAAGACTATATCATTCACAATTAAAGCTAAAGTGAAAGATTGGGACACTACTGAATTAAGTAAAGTTATAAAGAATAAAGCAACAGTTACAGATACTTCAACAGGGGTTTCTTTAGATACTAATGAAGTTACAACAGTTGTATTTAAAGGTGATTTACATTTTAAAAAATCTTCTGATATAGAAGATAATACAATAGTAAAGCCTGGAGATGTTATAACATATACTATCAAATATTCAAATAAAGGTGAAGGTAGTATAAAAGATATCTCTATAGAAGATACAGTACCAGATGGAACAACATTAGAAGATGCAAGTGATGCAACAGTAAATGACAATACTTTAACTTGGAGTGGGCTAACCCTAGAAGGAAATGAAGAAAAATCTGTTTCTTTCAAAGTTAAAGTAAATGAGTTAACTGAAGGCAACCTAGAAGAAACTATAGAGAATACAGCAAAAGTAAATGGACAAGATACAAATACTATAACTCATTTTGTAAAGCTACCTAAGTTAGAGCAAAGTAAAGAAGTTGATAAAACTGACAATTGCTTAGAAGGTGATACTTTAACATACACTATAAATTACGCTAATATAGGTGCAGATGTTAAAGAAGAGTTTACAATAGTTGATAAAGTACCAGAGGGTTCAACTTATGTAGAAGGTTCTGCAAGTGATGGCGGAGTATTTGATAAGGATACTAATACTATTACTTGGGTTATAAAAGATTTAGCAGTTGCTAATGAGGGTAAGGTAACATTTAAAGTAACTACAAACAACCTAGCAGATAATGCTAATCAAGCTGAAATAGTAAATATAGCTAAGGTTGATAATGAAGATACAAACGAAGTAAAAACTTTAGTTACAAAGAAACCTATATTAAATGAATCTTCACCAACACTACCTAAGACAGGAACTGTAGCAACAAATATATTAATTTTATTTGTTCCTTTAGTATTAGTTTTTATTACCCTAGTTATGTTTATAAAGTTTAGAAAGAGAGAAAATAAATAAAACAATGGAGGGGCTAAATTATTCTAGCCTCTCTGTTTTAAATTTATAATCTTTTGTAATGTATATCTATTATAAGATATAGATTAGAGATGATTATCTCAAATTAACTTAGCAAGGAGTGTATAATAATGATTAAAGATTTAAATGATTTATTAGCAAAGATAAAGGAGAGTAATCTTTTAACCCTAGAAGATTATGATGATTTAAGAGAAAAAGCTAAAGAGTATGAAATTGTAGAAGATAAGGATGAAGACGGTTATAATGGTGTTTTAATTAGTTATGATAATATTGCATTAGCTAGATTTGAATATGATGAAGAGTCTGATTCTATATTAAACATGGATTAATTTTAAATATAGGAGGTAAGTAAATGAGGCATTTAATAGTAAATTTAATAGGACCACAGGCTAGTGGTAAAACTACTATTGCTAAAGAATTGGGGTATCCAGTAGTTATAACTACTACAACAAGACAACCTAGACAGAATGAATCTAGCAATACCTATAATTTTGTAAGTAAAGAAGAGTATAGTAAAAATGAATACATAATGCCAACTAAAATTAATGGTAATCTTTATGGTGTAAATAAAGAAATATTCGAGGCAATGTATAATAAGTATAAAGTTATAACAATAGTTACAGACCTTGAAGGTACTAAGTATTTAAAAGAAAAATACAAAGATAAAGTTCTTACTATTCTTGTAGTGTCTTCAAAGGATTATCTAAAGAAGAGACTATTAGAAAGAAATGGAGTTGAGATAGATTTAAAAGATTATGATTATTCAAAAGTTATTGATTATTCAGATAAAATTGTATTAAATAATACTTGTGATAATTTAGAATTTAACAGAAAAGAAATTAAGAATGCAGTAAATCAAATATTACTTAATCAGTCTTTACTTTAATTAGTAATACTTGTTATCTCTATATGAATAAAGGGTAGTAATCTTAATAGGGATATTTATTAAAATTTCTATTAAGATTACAGATTTATACTGACTCTTCTAGTATGTATTTAAATCTATTTGAGTATATACTAGAGGAGTTAATCCTCAAATTTATAAGGAGGTAATACCATGAATAAAAAGAAAAAATTTGGTTTTGTTTTTCTTTGTATTTTATTAATGTGTTGTATAACTATTGTTCCTTTCCTAGCAGGAGATACTACCTCCAAGAAAACAGGAAGTATTACAATACAATACGTTGACAAATTTACAGGATTAACAATACAAGCAGTTACTGCCGAAAATAATTTACCTTTTGGTGATTGTGAGAGAGAAGCTCCACAAACAGTAGGAGAATATAAATTATTTGGTGACAAAACTGAAAAAGTTACTTTAACAAATGAAGAGCCTTCACAAAATATTACTTTTTTCTATTATAAAGAAGGAGAGCAAATAGGGATACTGCAAGGTAAATATGTAGACATTTCTACTGGAAAAGAGATATCGTCTACAACTACTCAAGAGAATGCAGATTTAATAAACATTAAAGCTCCTAGCAGTAATACTATTGAATTTGAAGGAAATAGTTATACTTATGTAGGTTACAAAGTTGATTATGAAACATCAACAGGAGGTACTCCAAAAGCAATTGTAACTTATCAATACAAAGCTGATGAGGTTTTAAAAGTTGGTACAGTTACAGTTATATGTAAAGATGACCAAGGCAGAATTATTTCTAAGAGTGTTAAAGAAAATGTAGCTTTAAATGTAACTTCAATTGGTGCTACACAGATTAATGATTTTACTTGCACAAGTGAAAATCCAGTTAAGATAAGTTTATCAAAAGATAATCCAAATGCTAGTGTAGAATTTACTTATAAGTATACAGGCACTGAGACATTACCAGATAAAACTAAAATAACTTTAAAGTTAAAAAACAAATTAACTGGTGAAGTGTTTGATACACAAGTACAAAATGTTGAATGGGGTAAAGAGGTTGCAGTACCAGCTCCTAGTATTGAAGGTTATAAGATATGTGACCCAGACCAAACAATACTTATTACTTTATGTGAAAGAAGTACAGAGCCAGATGGTGATATTGTAGAAGTAGACTACACACCTAATATAGCAAAGGTTACTGTTCATTATCAAGATGTAGATGGTAATAAGATAGCAGATGATGATGTGTTTGATAACCTAGAATTTGGTTCAAAATCTGTATCAGCTAAAACAGTTGCTGGTTACACAGTATCAGGTTCTAGTGTGCAACAAGTTACTTTTGATGAAAGTTCATACGAAAAAGAAGTTGTATTTAAATACACTAAAGATGTAGTAACTACGCCAGATGATACTACATATACAGTTGTTATAAAATATGTAGATGAGAATGGAACAGAAATAAAACAATCTATTACACAAACTTATAAGACTTCAACTGTAAGTATTAAAGCAGATGCAATAGATGGATACACTCTAGTAGATGATGAAACAAAATCAATTCACATGACTACAGCTAATCCTAGTGCAACTGTTACATTTAAGTATAAGAAGAATGTAACACCATCAGAACCAGTAAACCCACCTGAAGAAGTTACACAAGGAACTATAACTATTAATTATTATTTAGAAAATACTCAAACATCTGTTAAAGATACAGAGACAGTAAAGAAAGATTTTGGAACACAAAGCTTTACTGCACCAGAAATAAATTGTTATACTGTTGTAGGTGATAAAGTAAAATCTGTAGAAATATCAAAAGACAATCCAAATGGTTCTATAACTTTTTATTATAAGAAAGTAGAAAGCGGAGATAACAATAATCCTAGTGGAGACAATAAACCAAGTGAAGACAACAATAAACCAAGTGGTGATAACAATAAGCCAAGTGAAGATAACAATAAACCAAGTGGTGATAGCAATAATAACAATAATAATCAAACTTCAAATACTGATAAGTTTGTAAGTGGTAAATTAGTTGTTCACTTCACAGACAGCAATGGTAATAAATTATTAGATGATGATATAAAGACTGGTCTTTCAGAAGGTACATATTCTTACTATGGTAAAACTATAAGTGGTTATGTTTTAAATGGAAGTAATAAAATAACATTTACTCTTAATAAGAATAACCCTAGTAAGGAAATAACATATACTTATGTTAAGAATTCTACAAGTGGAAAAGGTGGGGATTTAACAATAGTATTTATAGATGATACTACAGGAGAAAGTTTATTAAGTTCTCAAGTATACAAAGATATAAATCCTGGAACTTACACTTATAGAGCAAATAGTATAAATGGTTATACTGTTTATGGTAACGATACTCAATCTATAACTATTGGAGAAAATACTAAAGGGCAAATAACTTTTAGATATAGAAAGAACTCTGAAGGTGTTAGTGAGAATAAAGAAGAATCTACTGTAAATAAACAAGGGTCAGTAGTGATTAAATACATTGATAAGTCAACTGGTAAAGAGATTTCACCTATGAAAACTTTTGATAACCTAGAGTACAAGAGTTATACTTATAGTGCTGAGGTTATAGAAGGATATGAAGTTTCCGGAAGTACAGAGCAATCAGTAACATTATCTAGTAGTAAAAAGAGTATGGTTATAACTTTTGAATACAATAAAACAAACGATAATAAGACAGTTACTAAAGTTGACTCTAGTAAGAAAACTTCAAATACTGTAAAAGTAAATGATAATAATGACAAAACATCTGATAAAGATTCTAGTTCATTTAATTTAAAAGGTTTAGCTTTAAAATTAGGAATAGGTATTGTTGCTCTAGCTATAGTAATTATAGCTATTGTTGCAATTAAAAACAATAAAAATAATGACAATAGAATAGATGATGATTTTGAATTATAATTTATTAGGGAGAGGTTTACTCTCTCCCTATTTAATTTATATAGTGATAGTATTATTACTATTAGTATATAGATTAAAAACCTACTATCCATTAAAAATAGCTATTATAATTAATTATTAGCAAAAGGAGGTGTAAATATGCGTAAAAGTATATTTAAAATTTATAGCAGACTTTTATTGTTTATAGCCTTAGGATGTATAGCCTTAGAAGGTTTTATAACATTAGATTTATTTAAGAAAGGAAATCTTAATATGCAAATAATGATGCTAATATTTTTAGTAGGTATGGTCTGTTTAATAATTAGGCGACTGCTGATTTTATATTATGATGGTTGCAGAATTAAAAGAAGATTAGATAACAGGAGGTTATATAATGAAAGTAGAGTACAAAGAAATATTGAAAGATAATACTAGACTTTTAGGATGCAAAGGTAAGAATGTTATTTTATTGTGTGAACCTAGTACATCATATTTAAAATATATTGCATTGCAGTCTAGTGAGTTTATAGTAATAAAGGATAAAAGACCAGTTTATAGGAGACCTTTAAAGGTGGAGGCATATAAGATATTTTCTGAAATAGATTTAAAATATTCTAAATATGTTGAAATTATGACAGATAGATTAAATAGTGAAGATGAGCTGGATACAATATCTATAATTTATTCCCCAGAATTTACAGAGAGAATGTATAACAGTTTAAAAGATGTTATGCAGAAAGGATTAGAGAAAAATCTGTTTACATTGATTGTAACAGATAACATATGTATTCCTATAAATAAACTAGATATGGAAATACAATTGTGTAAGAAATGGAAAGCTTAATACCAAATAGAGAAAGAAACTTTAATACGGGGAATAATAGAAATAAGAAACAAAATAAAAAGACTAAAATATTTTGGTTAGTGCTTAAGGAGATATGGTCTGTATTATGGTTATTAATCCTAGCAGTATCACTATTTATAGTTTTTAAATTGTACATATATGTTGATAAAATAAAGGTAAATGCAGAAAAAGATATAAGCACAGCAACATCAGATGATTTTAAATTATCTGTGAATTCTCATGTTTATGATAAAGATGGAAATGAAATGTTTTTATTAAGGCAGGATAAAAATATGGAATATTTATCTTATGAGCAAATACCAGACAACATAAAAAATGCTTTTGTAGCTGTAGAAGATAAAAGATTTTACCAGCACAAAGGAGTAGACTTTCAGGCATTAGTAAGAGTCCTAGTAGTATATATTAAGAATCATGGCGTGGCTACACAAGGTGGTTCTACATTAACACAGCAATTAATAAAGCTTACTTATCTATCTTCAGAACAAACTTTAGATAGAAAAATACCTGAAATATTTATGGCATTAAAATTTGAAACAATGTTTTCAAAAGAAGAAATCCTAGAGTATTATATAAATAATGTTTATTTTGCTAACAATGCATATGGAATAAATGCAGCCTCAATGGAGTATTTTAATAAACCTGCGTCTGAATTAGATTTATCTCAATCAGCGTTTTTAGCTGCAATACCAAATACTCCAACCAAATATGACCCTTATTTAACAGGTGACAATGATATAAATGAAGATACAATAGAAAGACGTAATCTTATATTAAAGAATATGTTAGAGCAAAAGTATATAAGTAAAGAGGAATATGATAACGCTATTGCAGAGGAAATAAAAATTGAAAGAACTAAATCTGATACAACCGTTGATACAAGAAGGGATTATATAATTAAAGAAGTTGTAGAAATATTTATGCAACAAGAAGGATTTAATTTTAAGTATGAATTTTCTGATAATAATGAATTACAAGAATACACAAATAAATATAATGATGCTTTTAAATCTAATTTAAAGAAGATATATAAAGAAGGATATAACATTTATACTTCATTTGATGAAACATTACAAAATAAAGTTCAATCTGCAATAGACCAATCCCTAGCAGAGAATACAGAAACAAAGGAAGATGGTGTATTTGCATTACAAGCAGCTTGTACCACTGTTGATAATTCTAATGGTTACATAGTTGCTATGGTTGGTGGAAGAACTTCTAAAGTAACTGATTATTTAAATAGAGCAAGTGGTATAAATAGACAGAATGGTTCTACTATGAAACCAATAGCAGTATATGCTCCTGCAATGGATATCCTAGGATATATACCTATAACAAAGATTGATAACTCTGATTTAGGAAAGATAAAGAATAGTTCAAGTTATACAGGAATGATGCCTATAAGAGAAGCTGTTCAATGGTCTTCTAATACAGTAGCTACAAGATTATTTAATGAGTTAACACCTAAAGTTGGTTTATCTTATTTAACTAATATGAGATTTGCTAATATAGTGCCATCAGATTATGTTCCATCTGCAGCACTAGGAGGATTAACTGTCGGAACAAATACAAAAGAAATGGCAGGTGCTTTTTCATGTTTTGCTAACCAAGGAAAATACAATAAACCTTCTTGTGTAATGGAAATAAAAAATACTTTAGGTGATACTGTATATATTCATTCAGAAACTAATGAACAAATATACAAACCTGAAACAGCTATAATGATGACAGACATTCTAAAGACTGTTGCTTACTATGGTACAGGTGTTGGTGCTTCATTTAATGATAGTATTGAAGTGGCAGGTAAAACAGGTACAACAGATAATACTAAAGACGGTTGGTTTGTTGGATACTCTCCTAAGTATACTACTGCCGTATGGACAGGTTATGACACTCCTAGAGAGTTATTTTATTCTGAGAATACAAAACCCGTAGCTATATGGAACAAGGTTATGAGTTGCGTACATGAAGGATTATCAGATTTAAAATTCGAAGAACCTGAAAATTTAGTTAAAAGAGTGTTTGTTGATAATGAAGGATATGAAGTTCCACAAGGATATCCAAATGGAAGATGGGAAATTTTTCCTAAAGATTATCAAGTAGAACAAAACACTTCTATAATGTATCAACAAAATTATGAGTCTATAAAGTCTAAAATTGAATCAAATACTACGCTAGCAAAAAGCAACCCTAGTGATGATATTGTAGTGTCTACTTGTATAAGTAATTTGAAAACTTATCAGAGTGAGATAAATAGTTCTAATTTAAGTGATACTGATAGACAAACTTTAAAGTCTTTAGCCGATTACAATATGTCTATCCTAGTAGAGTTAAAGAACAACATTAACAATTCTGTAAAGAATAACAATGTTAGTAATAACAATAATGAGAATAGAGACAACAATAATAACAATACAACTGTTATTAAGAATGGAAATGTTACTCATGAAAAAGTTAATAGTGATGATAGTAATAATAGTGATAACAATACAAAAGAAAATAATATGAATGAGTAATTTGTTGAGTAGGAGGTAAATATGGAAGATAGAGATAATCTGTGTATTATTGCAGAAAGTTATGGTAAGTTAATTGAAAGAGGACTGGTCTTAAAAGAAGAATATAAAGATTATGATATTAGTGGTAGAGTAGAATTTATATATCAAGAGGTTTTAGAAGGTTGGTACTTAGGGGTAAATACTATTAGCTCTGAGGAAGAGTCTGACCTAGGTATATATTCTGAAAGAGTTCTTAAGGATTATTTTGAATAATGGGATTAATAGAAGCATTTGTTGATAGTATAAAATCTATATTTTCTTTCATATTTAAAAAGCATAAAGAGAAAAAAGATTTAACTAGAAGGCAAGTAGTAAAACTGTTTGTAGTATATAAGGTTATTCAAAAGGTTCTTAAATCCATATGGAAGATTATCAAAATGTTATTTAAATGTATAATAAAAGTGATTAAATTTATTGCAACAAATCTAATCAAGTTTATTAAGTTTTTATTTATTACTAAGGAGAAAACCTTTAACAATGAAACTCCTAGTAGAGAAAATGATAATAGAAATGATAGGGTAGAAGATAGTAATAATTTAAATAGTAAAGATACTTTTAGAGATAATAGCAATAAAGATACTTTTAAAGAAAACAGTAAAATAAATAACAACAATTCATCTAATGAAAAATATAGCAATGAAAGGAAAGATACAACAACAAATGTTATGGATATTTTCTAAGTTTTAAATTTCTCTTATCTAATCTGAATTAAAAGTATAATATATTGTATTTTTGTTTAGTAGGAGGAATTAAGATGAAGAAATGTAATTTTAGAAATGTATTGTTGGTGGGGTTTATTTTTATACTTATAACTGTTTTTGGTTTATTATATGTGTCTCAAGTACATACAGAAAGAAATAATGATAAAAATGACCCTGCATATTTTGTAAAATCCCTAGGGGGTGACTGTTACGATAAGTAGTTATAAAAGAAATATTGGGCTATTAGCTATAATATTATTTTTAAGTATTCTAGTTGTATTATCGTTTAGTTCCTATAAGGAGAAATTAAAGATAATTGAAAGTAATGTGGTTAGTTTAAATGATTTAAGAATATATAGAGAAGTAAATGATAATACTATTAAGATTTATGGAGATATTAAATTAGAAAATTGTAGTAAAGATTTTTATTGTATTTTATTTGATACCAATAAAAATAATTATATTAGGTTAAAAACTGAAGTAAGTTTAAAGGTTGATAATGTCTATAGTTATGAGGCAAGTATAAAAATTGATAAGCTAAATAAAGAAGGAAATTATATGGTTTGCTTTGGTACTGATGTTAATAATAAAGACACCATTATAAAAACAGATTATATAATCTATTCACAAGGTAATTTAGTAGAAGAAAAATGATATGAGTTAGAGTCTACCTATATGGTAGACTTTATAGTCTTATCATATTTTATAAAGGGGGTATTGTAATGATATTCTATAAAGAAACATTATGGGATAAATATGGAGATAAGATAATATTTATTACTTTTAGAATAATCCTAATCCTAGTAGCAATATATTTGTTGGAACAATGTAAAGTATCTATAATAAATAATAGAAATACTTTAAGCAAATACAATACTGATGTTGCTAAAATAATTTTAACAGATTATGGTGGTAAATATAGTATGTCAAAAAGTATATACTATTTCGATTTAGAATTAGAAGACGGTTCTTATAAACAAGTAAAAGCAATATTAGATAAAGATGTACAACCAATGACAGAGGGTGTGTGTAATATCTATATAAACAAAGAAGACCCTAGTGATATAGAGGTAGTATTGCCAAAAGAAAGTTGGGTAATAAAGATGTTAATTGGCATTTCTATTATTGTTTTTCTAGTAGTAGATATAGTAATAAGATTACGAAAGTATTTAACATTTAAGAAAAAGAATATAATAGTAAGAAGAGGTGTTGTTTAAGTGGACATGGAAGTTCATAATTACACAAGTAGTAAAACTATTACAGTAAATATAGATACATATGATAATGCTGTTATTGATTTATCTAAAGATAAAAGTATTGAAATACCAGAAATACCTAAAAGGATAACTAAGTTTTACTTAAATAAATTAAGCAGTAAAGCTATAAGACTAGAATATAAAAATAAATCAAGTATTTCTATGTATACTGAATTGGCATTAGATAAATTTTTTAATTTATCTTTAAATACTTTATTATGTATAATGGCTACAATTTTATTTGTTGTAGGTTTAGTCCTAGGCAGTACAGTTATAAGGGTAGCTTGTATTTGTGTTCTATTTACTTTATTAAATATTTCATATACAATATATTGTAGAAGGAATAAAAATGATTTTGAATTAATGACTATTATTGCATTAGAATTTTATAAAAACATAGCTAAAAGTAATTGTTTAGATTATAATGTAAACATTCAAAATCCTTATATAGCTTGTAAGGAAATGGCAAGATTTACAAAGTTACCAATAAAGTTAACAGTAGAAGAGTTAAAGGCTATGAAGAAGATATACATGTATTTTGAAGCATATGCCGAGGAAAATAAAGCTTATTTAAAGTATGGTTTGAATTATGCTAAGCATTTTTTAATCAATATTTAGTTGGTATTTTTCCCTAGCAGATTAGTATAAATTTGGGAAAAATAACAAGATACAGTAATCTTAGTATCAACATTATATAAATTAGCCTAAGTATAAATTATTGTGTTTAAATAAAAGGTAAGAACTTGATAAGTGATTTAGTATTTAAACATTAAAAAGTCGTAGTTACATAGATTGTCATTTTGGTTGTGTTTTTTGACTGTCGCCCCTTAATTATAATTTTGTTTTTTATTTTATTATTGCATAAGTGGTTTTTACGACTTCCACTATATCAAGGATTTAGTTTAATGTAAAACATAAATAAATGATATGAGTTCAAATCTCATAATCCTTGAATTTAATTTTATTAATAGTATGTACCTAAAAGTTTTTCATAATCTGCAATTACCTCCATTTTGCATATTGGGTACTAATTAAAAGTCACAGTTATTTTTGGTTTAAACCTATGGATATTAAAGGAATAGTTCTTGTGACTCTATTCCTAAATAACCATAGGAGATACATTAGAATAAGGAAATTTAGTTTAAGTAAAACACATATAGATGTAAGTTTAAATTATTCCTAGGTATTGAGATTTTAGGAAAATTTACAACAATTTCGTAAAGTCGTAGCATAGTTTTTGTGAGTCAATGAGCTCGTATTTTAGATGGTTTTTCTATGACTTTTCCATCTAGTTATTTTGGTGACTTAGTTTAAGTAAAACATCCTAGAAGATATAAGTGCAAATCTTATAGTCACCTAATTGTTTTTATATTAAAAAGCCATAGTTACATAGTTATATAGGCATATGATATAACATTCTCCTTTATGAAAAGTTTAGATGAATACTAATTTTAAAGTGGTTTCTATGGTTTCCACTTTTTATCAAGGACTTAGTTTAAAGTAAAACTTATAGATGCAAGTGCAAGACTTGTAGTCCTTGGAATATATCATAAATTTTTCTAATTATTTTTAATTCTCCCCGGAATTAATAAAGTGTTTTGTTTAAAAAGCTAACTGTATAAGGTGTATTGAGTGCTTTAATTTTATTGATAATGGTTTCGTTAGCTTCCATTGTTACATCAAGGGTTTAGTTCAATGTAGAATACCTAGGAGATATAGGTTCAAATCCTATAACCCTTGGCTGTCATGGATGGTATGTTCATTTTTTTCAATCCTTTTTTATTTTATTAAAAAGTTGCAGTGGTTTTATAACAGCTTTAGTCTCCAAAAAATATATTTGAGTTTTTTACTTTCATGATGGTTTCTGCAACTTCCATCATTATTATCAAGGGTTTAGTTTAATTGGTAGAACAGCATAGGTGTAAGTTCAAATCTTACAACCCTTGACGTCACCTCTAGTAGGTCAAAGCAACTGGTAACTATTAAGTAGCTGTTTGGTTGCCTCTCCAAAAATATTTTATATTAAAAGTCATACATATTTTTATTCTGTAGTGGTTCAGTATGACTCCACTACTTTATCGAGAGTTAGTTTAAGTAAAACATACTTTGTATATGTGAGTTCAAATCTTACACTCTTGATGAAAAGTCGTAGGTTACATATTGTATAAATATTAAGCAGTCCTCAAGTTTTTATGTTTTAATATGGTGTATTACTAAGTGGTTTTTTCTACGGCTTTCCACTTTAATATCAAGGATTTAGTTTAATGTAAAACATATTTAAAATGTAGGTTCAAATCCTACAATCCTTGTATCTTAATGTTGTCATTAAGACTCCTTCATAAAATAGTTTTTCTACGTAGTTTGGTTGTTCTACGTAGTAAGCAAAACTTTTGTTTTGCATTGAGGTTCATTATGTCCATGACTGTAAGTATTATCAGCTTACAGTCATCTCTGGGAACTTAGTTTAATGTAAAACAGCATTATGCTATAAAGGTTCAAGTCCTTTAGTTCTCAAATATAGTACTAATAAATAAATAATTACTTACTTTCATTAATTAACACGTAGGAGTTTTTCTCCTACACCCCTGGGAACTTAGTTTAATGTAAAACATATTGAGATGTAAGTGCAATTCTTACAGTTCCCTTTTTAAATTGTATGAAGTTGCAGAGATTTTGTTCCCCCATAAAACAATAATTTTTCTCTGCAACAATATCGAGAGTTTAGTTTGAAGTAAAACATATTATTATATGCGAGTTCAAATCTAGTAACTCTCGGGTGTTATTTGAATACACCTCCTTTCTTTAAAATTATAGATTTAGCTTTGTAGGTACGGTAACCTATAAGAGTATGTTTAGAGCATATTCAAAATGTTAGATGAGAATATTGGTAAAGTTCTCATTTAATATACCGAGGATTTAGTTTAAAGTAAAACATTTATATGTGAGTTCAAATCTCACAATCCTCGACGTTTAACGGCAACCTTCTTGTTATTAAAACCCCTAGTATGATAAATACTGGAAAGACAAAAAGTCACACAAAGTAAAATTATACATAATCCATTAAAAATATTTTTCAACTATTTATTTAATCACTTGTGCTAGTAGTGGTTTGTGACTTCCACTACGACATGGAGGTTTAGTTTAAGTAAAACATTTAGATGCAGGTTCAAATCCTGCAGCCTCCGAATTTTTCATATTTTTTTCCAAGATATAATGATAGTCATTTTGACTATCCAATAGAAATAATATTATATTTATAATTATTATTCTATTGCATTGAGGGGTTAAGTCCCCTCTTATGTGAAGGTATCATTCAATGGATAGGATGCTGTTGTCCGAATACAGTAATACGGGTTCAAGTCCTGTTATCTTCACCACGACTGTGTACTTAGTTTAAATAAAACAGGTATGTACCTACCTATGTTATCCTAGATGATAACAGTACACAAAGCATATTTACATATATTAAAAGGTACAGCACATATACAAGTAAGGGAGTTACGATAAAAAGTAACTCCCCTTATTTTTTTATCTAATAAATAAATGAGGTGTTATTATGAGATTAGCTAAACTAGATTTTAGTGATTCATTTAGTAATAAAGTTGACACCCTATTAAATAAAGAATTAAATAAAAAGCTGACTAATAGTGAAATGAATATAATTTATGAATTATTTAGAAATGGTTCTTTATCTCCTAGGGATTCATTTTGGGATAGATTAACAAGTGATAAATCTAACACATTAGTGTTTCTACGTTACATATCTAAAATGAATAGTTTTAAAACTAATAATGAGTTATTAAATTATTTGGAGGAAAAGAAGTTAAATAAATTGTATAAGCTTGGATTAGAACTAAGCAATAGAAAGTGAGGTGATTACCATGAAGAAAGTATTAGGAGTTGATAATTTATTATCTCCTATATATTTAATGTTTTTTATTACAATCACATTGGGTTTACTATTAGGTGCTAAGATATCTTTAATATTCAGCATCCTAGTAGAGTTTGTAATCTTTTATAATATTGAACTAATTGCATGGTTAGTGATTGATTTATTAAGAGATTAAGTACATATTAATATTTGAAAATAAATAAGTTAAGGAGGTATCATTATGAATATTGGAGAAATTCAAAATATAATGAATGCAAAAACCGAGATGTTAAATGATAATGAAGTGTATAGAGGAAGACTTATAATACCTTTAATAACAAGAAGAGCTGTATCTAGTTTTAAGATACAAACAAGAAATATTGTAGATATAGTTCCAGCACTTGAACTTGTAGATAACCAACCTAGTAATCTAAGAGTTTTAAATTTAAATGTAGCTAAATTAATAAATGACCACAGACCTAAGTTAAGAAAGATAGAAGGTCATAAATTTATAATATGTGATGTTGTTATAAACAATCATGAATTTTTAGATTACTCAGATATGAGTGTTAGAGATGTAACAGAAGTAACCTTTAATAAAGAAAGTATTAAAAGTTATTTATATGCTGTTAATACTTTTCCTTATAAGTCAGCAATGGCTTTTAAACTTCAATTATTTTTAAGTGATAAGTTTTAATTAATGGGGGTGATAATATGAACGAAAGAAGCTCTCCTAGTAAGAAGAGCGAGTTTGATGAATTGTTTGATGAAGCTGAAGAAGATAGCTTTGAATTAGAAAATGATATTCCAACATCAATATACGACACTAATACTAAAAGTAAAGATGAATTAACAAACTCTTTTAGTAGTTATACTGAGAACATGAATATATTTAATAGTGGGGATAAGATTATATTTAACAGCAAATCTGTAAGAAAAGAAAGTAAAGTTCAGCCTAGTATTAATGTAGAAACAAGTCCTAGTGGAGATAATAAAGATAAATATAATTCAGAACAAAATTATAATAAAGATGATTCAGAACTATTAAAACTTCAGAAAATGTTGCAAGAAGCAAATTCTAAAATAGCTCTACTTAGTGGAGAATTAGATAATTTAAAATTAAATTATAATGATGTTTACAATAAATTAACAAATGTTAATAATACTATAGAACCTTTAAAGCAGAAACTATATAAGTTACAGAATGATAATACAAAGTTAATTGAAGATAATACAAGATTGAATAGAGTATCTGCAAGTATGACAAAGAAAATAGATTATTATAAGAATATAATAAATAAGAAAGATGAGATGCTAAATAAATATAGGGATACAATAGAGTTAATAAGTAATAACAATACAGCAAACCCTAGTAGGGATAAAGACTTTGTTAAAGAAGATAAAGATATAAATGATTCTGAAAAAGAAATTGATAATAATTCTGATGAACAAGAAAGTCCTAGCAAGGAAAATGATGGTACTCCAGAGCAAAATGAAAGACCTAGCAAGGAAAATGATATCACTAAAAAACAAGATGAAAATCCTAACGAGTCTGATAAACAGAAAGATGAAAATTCTTCTGACAGTACAGTAGAGGATGAATTAGATTTAGCAACAAGACCTGGTATTCAGAGAGTAAAAAACACAAACAAGTATTCTCCTTTAAGATTGGATTTTGATGATGATGTTTATAAGTTTATTAAAAAAGGAGAATTTATGTTTTCTAAAGGCAGTACATTAACTTCTTTTAAAAATTCTAAAGGAATTGGAAAAGTTAAAAGTTTAGGTAATAGCATAAAAACATTAGGTAAAGGAATAGCTAAAGGGTATTATAGTAATAGAATAAAAGTGATTTTAAAATATCAGGCTATTGCTATGTTAGCTATTCCTTTTGCCGGTGTTCCTGGGGTTATTGCTACATCATTAGCTTGTAGTATTAAAGAAGGATTCAATGTTAAAAAGAGAGGTAAATATTTAGATGATTTATTTAAAAAACATTGTAGGCATATTCGTAGATATTTTTGTGCTTTAAATGAGGAAGGATATAAATTAAAGACTCTCATTAAAACAACTGATGATTTAATAAGTTATTGTAAACTTTTAATTTCTAAGTATCCTGCTAGATTTTTCCCAGAAGAAATAGAAGATTTAAAAACATTTGTAAGATTTGCCAATGTGTGGGAAAGGGCTGACTATTCGTTTTGCTTTTAAAAGCCCCTAGTAGTAACAAAGATATACTTTATTTTAAAAAGGGTTTTGGGAAGTTATGTATTAAAGAAACTGATGAATGTGTTTTATGTTGTGATTCTAAGAAAATTTCATTTTTTAATGTTACTATATTTAATTCATGTTATTTTAGTAGTGAAGAAGAAAGGTCGTCTTTTATAGAGACTTTATATGATGTTTTAAAGAATAATTTTGTAATGTTTAAACATGAACAGTTATCTGATAATGATTGTAAACTTTTATTTAATTGTATAGAAACTTTTATAATAGCTTTAACAGATATAAAGAAAACAAGGTCTATTAAAAATTATATAACTTCAGTAAAGAAATACTTAAAGGAGTTGATGTAAATGCAAGATACTATTATGAAGATTTCAAGTAATATTATAGAAGAGTTAGATAAGTTTTATTACTTAGATACAGATGGGGAACTTGTCATTTATCCTCAATACAAAAGTATGAAAGAGGTTATTGATAATATAAGAACCCTAGCTTATGTATTACAAGAGGTTTGTTTTAATGAGAAGAAAACTTTTTCTAATATAACAATAGCTAATGCTATAGATGTAAATAGAGATGTATTACTAAGGTTACAGAAAAATGAATGTAGCTGATGTTGAATTTATAAATAGATTAATTATATTTAATACTGGAGGAATTGATGTAGGAGTAAAGAATATTGATAAAATGAATTTAATCCTAGAAAGTAATAAATGTAGTAATCTAAAAGAAATAAATGATTTAGCTTTTGATATGTTAGGAAATGATTTATTTAAAGATGGTGAAATCAGGACTGTTTATATTATTATGTTTTTGCTATTAAAGAAGATTGGTATTAGTTATAACATAGATTTAGAAACATATGTAGTTAAAATTTCTAAGAAGTTAATTTCAAGATATGAAGGACTATTATTGTTAGAGAATAAAGAAATTCAACAAGGTGTTGGATAACTTGATACATATTAAAAGGAGGTAATGATTATGAAGAAATTAATGATGTTTGGTGATTTAGATAATTTCCAAGATTTAGATATATCTAATGATTATTTAGGTATAGATGTAACAGACTTATTCAGTATTAAAAGAAGTACTGAAATCTTTTATGATAATAGTCCAGAATGTGCTAATCCTAGTATAGTTATTAATAACGTAAATTTTAAAATTAATATTAATGAATTGTCAGATGAAAGAACTTTAAATATTGAAGCATCATCCACAGTTTTAATAGAGAAATCTGACAGTAATAAAGTTCATTTTTTAAGCCTGCAAAAAGGTGGAAAAACAACTTGTATTGTTGCTAAGTTAGAAAGTAAACTAGGCATAATACCTAGATATAGTTATGAGTTATTAATATGTTGGGATACTGATAAAATATATGAATGTTCTTTGTCTATGCAATTAGGAGGAGTTGGTTCTAAAGTACATGCTAATTATTATTTTGATTTAGAAAAAAAGAATGTGATTAATAGGTCAGACTTAAATGAATCTAAGTTCAAGGTTATAGATAGTTATATTAAAGCTATTGTCTTAGACAGCATATTAAAAGATTGTGGAGGTTTTTCTAAGCTAACATATAATAAAGAGTTGACAGAATTACCTTGTTATGAGAAACGCTTTAAACCTGAAAATGTTAGAAAAGTATTTTTAGATTTAGGTTTAGAATTTTACAATGGTATAGAGGATGATGTTTTTGAATTCTTTGGTGATATAATACAAATTAATCCTAGAGTAAAAGAAGATTTATCAGTAAGATTATCATTATTATCAAATGTCCCTAGTGGGTATAAAGAGATAAAGAATCCAAATCTTTCTTATTTGTTAGATTGTGGAAAGACTATTTGTTTATTATTTCCTTTTAGAAAAATATTTGATGCAACCACTTATATTAATGCAACACATTGTGTTCTTATGTACAAAAGACATGTAGGCTTAGTAACTATTTTTCCAGATAATGATGAGAATAATTGTTCTAAGTTTCATATAATGTATAATATAAGAACTGGTGAGAAAGCAGATACTGAAATGATTACAGCATTAGAAAAAGCATTTATATCAGATTATCCAAAATTAATAAAGCTGTCAAATAAGTTATAAAAAGGAGCAGTTAAAGTCAAATTATGGAAAATAGATTTTTAGATTTAATTAATAATTTGAATGTGAGTAAATATGCATTCCTAGGAGTGGTAGCTATTTTTATAGCATTTGCTTGTGTGTATGCATTTTTAATAGTTAAGTTACAATTATGGTTAAGTGAAAACAGGGTTGGTTGTTTATTACTACCTGTACTTTCTGTATTAATTACATGTACCCTAGTAGGCATTTATGTAACTAATGTATGTGTTAATGATTTAATTATTATAGGTTATTGTATAATGATGTTATCTTCATTAATAACTATAATATTATCTTTAATGGTTCTAACTAATAAGAAAAAATAAATTGAGGTGTATAAAATGAGAAAAAATAAAATAAAATCTATTATAGCAATTTCTTTAGCTTTAACTGCTTCAACAAGTATATTAGCTTGTGGTAAAAGCAAAGACAAAAATACAGATAATAAAGAAGAAATAAATCTTGTACAAGAGGATAGTAAAACTCCTAGTGAGGTTAAAGATAGTAAAGATACAAAGGAAGAAACAGATACCAATTCTAAAGAAACTAAAGATGACGATAATAAAGAAACTAAAGCTGATGATAATCTATCAATGAAAACTGAAGAGAATGGAAGTTATGTAAATTATTCTCTAGACAGTTATAATACAACTAAAACTGGTAAAGTTGTTAATGCAGAAAATGGTTTAAATGTTAGAGTAGAACCTAGTATTAACTGTAAATCATTGGGTTTAATTTATAATAATACTGCAATAGATGTTATAGCTGTTACTGGGGATTGGTATAAAGTTAATACATCTTTAGGTTTTGGATTTGTTCATAAAAATTATTTAAAAGTAAATGGAATAGATTATGTTTATGATTCAGATTTAGAATATAAATTGGGTAAATTATCATACTCTTCAAACCCTAGTAGAAAATCTGAACCTAGTAAAGTAGCTACTGATACAGTAAATACTAATAAAGATAATAATGAAAGTATTGATAAAGATAATAAACCTTCAGAAAGTAAGAATGAAGATAGAGTAAATATTAATAAACCTTCAACTGATAATAAAGAAGATAAACCTTCAACTGATAATAAAGAAGATAAACCTTCAACTGGTGATAAAGAAGATAAACCATCAGAAGATAACAAAGATAATAAACCATCAGAAGATAACAAAGATAATAAACCATCAACTGGTGATAAAGAAGATAAACCATCAACTGGTGATGAAGATAATAAACCTTCAACTGGTGATGAAGATAATAAACCTTCAACTGGTGATAAAGAAGATAAACCATCAGAAGGAGATAAAGACAATGAAAGTGAAGCACCAACTATTACTGCAAATAATATAACAATAAAACAAAATTCTAAATACTCTATAGATATGTTAAATATAAAAGCATTTGATAGTGACAATAAAGACATAACAAATGATGTCTATGTTGTTAGAGAGAATGTAAATACAAGCAAACCTGGAATTTATAATGTTACAGTTGCAGTAAAAGATTCAAAAGGTAAGGCTTCACATAAAGATATAAAGGTTACAGTAGAAGGTATTGCCCCTAGTATATCTGCTAGTAATGTTACTATAAATCAGGGAGATAGTTTTAACAATAGTATGTTAAAAGCTAAAGCTATTGACGCAAATGGTAATGATATAACTTCTAGAATAAAATATGAAGGTTCTGTAAATGTTAATGCACCTGGAAATTATACAATTACATTAACAGTATCAGATGAATTTAAAACATCAAATAGTTGCAAAGTTCAAGTAACAGTAAAAGCTGTTGAACAAAAGTATAGTCCAAATACTTCAGAATATAACAAGATATTAAATGCTAAAATGCTATCCCTAGTTAATAATCATAGAACAAGTAATGGTGTTAAGGCTTTAAAACTAGATGCTACAATAGAAAAATGTTCTACAGAGAAATCAAAACACATGGTAGACAATGATTATTTTGACCATTATTATAATGGTAAGTTATATTGGCAAGATAAACCAGCATATAAAAATGCAGGTATATGTGCAGAAAATATTGCATACAATTTTACATCAACAGATAAAGTTACAAAAGAAGAAATTGAAAATGTTGCTGAAGTTTTATTTACTCAATGGAAGAATTCAGCAGGTCATAATGCAAATATGTTAAATTCAAGCTATACTAGATTTGGATTTGGTGCATATGTAAAAGATAATGGTGCTATATATGCTACACAAGAATTTGGATGGTAATCTCCTAGAAGGCAACTAGTACATACACAACGCTAGTAATGGTTAAGTTAAGTTTGTTGTTAAATCAGGAGGTTGCTGTGGAGGAAATCATTTCATTAAGTTTAAAGAGGTGTAATAGCAAGATAAGACTTTGTATAATTATGTCTGCTATTATTATCTGTTTATTAATTTCATTAAGTTATGTTTTAGATGTAGGGGTTGTATTAATTGCAATCCCTATAATTTTATTTATATGCTTTAAAAAATTGAAGATATATAAAAAGGCTAAGATAACATTGTTAATATCTTTAGTAGATAATAAATAGCTTTTATAAATATTATCTTTCCTAGCGTTGTGTCTTTTATAACTTAATGATTAAATAAAGGAGATGATTAAATGAAAGGTAAAGTAGTATTAAGTTATTGGGCAGCCTTTAACAGAGCATTAACTGGTAACGCGTATTGTTTTAGTATATCTAATACAAATAAGACGAGTAAACCCATAAATTTATTGTATGGTTTGATGCCTGGAGATTTAGCTTGGAAGTATAAAGAGAATGAAATTACATGGGAAGAGTATACAGAAGAGTATTTGAAATTACTAGAAACTGTACCAGCTAGAAAGGATTTAGATTTAGTAAGGACATTGCTAAATAGTGGTAGAGATGTTTGGTTAATATGTTATGAAGCAGAACCTCCCTGCCACAGATTTATAATAGGAGATATTCTAGCTAAAGAAGGATATGAAGTAATAGGATATAAGGGTAGATAAATGAAAAAGATAAATTTTATAATAGCAGGTAACACATTTGTCTGTTTCCTATATTTTACATGTTTAGTTTTACATTATTTAAATTTATCAGATTTATCTAATTTTATTTGTGACATAATATTAATATTATCTTTAGTTATAAAATATTCATTGCTTTGGGAAATTTTAATAGCACGTTTTGGTAAATTAAAATTTAGTTATATAATAGTTTCAATAATTGAATATATTATAACTATCTGTTATATCCTAGGTTATAAGTTTGTTATAAACGAAGAGCACTTTGAAAATTACATTTTAAACTATTGTTTTGGTTTCATTACTTTTGGTTTCCTAGTAAGTATATCTTTAGGACTTTTAGAAATTCATGCAAATAAAAAGTAGGTGATTTTATGAAATTTATATATCAAAATAATATAGATAATACAGATTTAAAGTCTAACAATCTAGGTACTTTTATAGAAGGCAATAAAGAAGCTTTATCAAAACAAGATAATGTATGTATGATATGCGATAAAGTATTTAATAAAGATATATCTAGGTACATATCAGAATACTTTATAAATGAATATGATAAGATATTTAAGTATATAACGAGTATGGAAGAGTTTTTTAATGCTGATAAGAAAGCCAAATTAATGTCTAAGTTTTTAGGATTAAAGGAGATAAGTCATGATGAGGATAATGTTGTTTTAAGATTAAATAGTACAATGAGAATTATATTTGCAATATCAAATAATGGTCTATCTATTAACAAAGAAGATATTACAAGCATGAATGAAGATGATAATTCTAACTTAATCCTAGCATATGATAATGAAGTATTTAGATATATAATAACTACAGATGGCATATGCTTATCAAACCTAGATGATGCTTTGAAATATATGAAGAAATAGTTAAATTACATTATATTAAGTTATATGAATATATAATGAGAGGGGGAAGTGACTAATGTCACGCCTAGTAATGTTAGAGATTTTATCAGATATTGATTTAGAGATTATGAAAGTTCTTTGGGGTTATGAAAAAGGTGCAACTTCTTTATCAATAATAAATGAATTAGAAAATAGAAATATAGTTGAAAGAGGCATTGTAACTTATTCAGAAGATGAAATTGAGGATAGGGAAAATATTATAAAACAAAAAGTATCAAGCGCCCTAGGTAGATTAGTAAGTAAAGGTTTTGTAAAAGTAAGAGAAACTAATATTGGATTTAGATATCATGCTAATGTTCAAAGTCATATATACTATTGTTATGCAATAACAGTTTTTGCAAAATCTTTATTCTACGATAATGACAGTAAAAAAGAAATTGAGTATGTTCATAAATTAAGAAAACAATGTGAAGCTATAGAAGATATGTATAACACAATAGAAAATTAATTGATGTTTGTTGTTTTTTGAAAAGTACTAATAGTTAAAACCTTAAGGTATATAATATTGTATTTTAAAATTATATAAGTGTGAAGATGTTTAGTTATTAATAACTCATATTAAGTAACAATGTGTGATGAGATTAGATATTATTTAAGTTAAACAATTTTACACTATATTGTAATATTATTAAATTTGAATAAATAAAAGTGTTAAATAAAGGAGAGATTAAAATGATTAAATTATTGCCAAATTCAGAATTAGAAGTTATGAAAGTTATATGGGATAAAGGTAATGGGATAGATTCTAAAGTTGTAACAGATGCTATGTATGAGAAAAAGAAGTGGGCAAGAACTACAACATTAACTCTATTATATAGACTTGCAGAAAGAGGTTATATATTAACTGATAAAACAGGAAGACGTTCTATTTACACAATAGAAATAACTAAGGAAGATTATGAAGAAGCAGCCATAGTTGAGTTTGCAAATAGAATATTTGGAAGTAGTAGTTTATCTTTTAATAAAGACAACTTAAATTCTCTTATTGATAAAGCTGAAGAATTAAGAAATAAGTAATCATAAATTATTGGAGGGATAAAAATGAGTACTGCAATTTATGATGAAAATGAAATAATGAATATGATAAAAAATTATCAATGTGACATACCTAAAGTTGATGATAAAACCCTAGCAGAGACTATTATCAACATAGTATTAAATGAGGGTATTACTTTATCAGGTGCTTGCAAATTATTCAATATTACTTCTTTACATGGTAGGAATATTGTAAAGAAATACATAAGTGGTTTTGATGAAGAAACTCAAAACCGTGTACATACCCAGTTATTAGAGAATAAGAAGAGGATTAATAGTGGGAAAGACCAAGAAAAGAAAGTCTTAGAAAGATTAACAAAGTTAGTTAGAGAAGAGAGGGAAACCCTAACAGAAGCTTTTTGTAGAAATAAAATATTACAAGTTATAACTCCATTAGAAATAGTGGAGTTACTTTTTTATTATTATGCAGATACATATAAAATACATTTGCTATCTATAGCAATGAATGACGGCTGTATTTTTATTAGATATAAAAAAGGTTCTCATAATAATATTGCAAAGATAGATTCTACAGTTAGTAAAAGTGCTCTAATTAAGTTATTTGGAAATTATAATATAGGTGAACAATTTATAACAAGTCTAAATTATTCTTTAAAAAGAAGTATAAGTATTACTGCTTCTTTAAATGTTAAATTGCCTTCAAAGCTTACTTATAATGATAGAGTAAAATTATCATTTATGATATACTATAGTTATGCTTTTCTTAAAAGATTTAATGGCAGTTGGGATTATTATATAAAGCCTTGTGATGAAGTTGAAATAGTGCTGGCACAGAAAGATAAAGTAATAGATGATTTAATATGTAAAATGAAGCCAGAATATTTAAATTCATATCCGTTTATTGTAGAGGAGTAGGTGTTATATGTTTAGTTCAAATAAAAATAATCTTTACAAAGCAGCCGACTATATTATAAATGATTTAATGACTTTTAAAGATGTAAGTGAAATCCTAGGAGTTCACGCAAAAACAATAAGAAAAGCTTTGTATGTAGACCTAGCAGAATATGATGCAGATAAATATAATGAGGTTATGTCAGTCATGGAGTCAGATAGATATAAGCATTCTAAAGTTATCAATAATGCTAGACTTATTTTTAAAGAGGTTATAAAGAACAAAGATATTATTAAAGATTATTCACAGTTAGAAAAGATATGTAAAAGGAAGACTTTATTAGCATATTTAAACAGAGATTATATAAGGCAGGAATGTCCTGAGTATGCTGAGGTTAAAAATATTATAAATAATCTCACATCCAACGGTAAGGTTGTATTCCATGACCCTATATACAGTAAAGCCAATATATTAGCTACAGTAGACTTTATTATAAATACTGGTGCAAATATAAGTGAATCAGCAAAATATATTAAAAGAAGTGAGGAGACTGTAAGAAAGTATATAGCTTATGGACCTTCTGTACTTGGAGAAGATAGGTATGAAAATTTACACAAAGTCCTAGAAGAAAGTAAACAGAAAAGGGTTGATAAGAATCGTAAAGAATCTTGTAAAAGACTTTTAGATTATATAATCGAGAATAAATGTAAGTTACGAGAAGCTAGTAGGGCTTTAAATATGTCCTACAGTAACACTTATTATATTATAAATTTTGCAGAGGAATATTATCCAAATGAGTATAAGTTAGCTTTAAAGATAGTAGGAAGAAGAGTGGATAAAATTAAAGAAACTAAGCTTTTATATAAATATCTAGTAGAAGACAGCTTACCTCTAGAGGAAATAAGTTCTAGATTGGGTATGACTAAAAGTGATATGAGATTGAAGCTTCAAAATTGTTTAAGAAAAAGAGACAGAGAAAAATATTTAAAAGCCTTAGAAGTTTTAAATAGTTTTAAAAAGGATGATAAGCTTAAATTTAGAAAAGAAACTATTAGGAGGGCAGAGTATATCTGTAAGTTTATAATAGATAATAAAGTTTCAATAAAGACTGCTTCAAGATTATGTGGTATAAATTATAATATTTGTAAGTATTGCGTATCAGATGTAATGAAGAAATACAACGAAGAGCTCTATTTAGAAACTATGAAAATTGTTGATGTTGTATCTTGCCATCCTAGAAGAAACTATTCAGCCAGCAAGATTAAAAATACTGTAAATAAAAGTAAAGGTACAATAAAATCTATTAAAGCTCCTAGTAAGAAAACTAAGAAAACTGTGCATAACAATACATCAAATATAAAAGTAAACATTACAGAGAAAAAAGTAAAACCAGAATCTAAGGTTATAACTATTAATTCGACTAAGGATAATATTAAACCGTCTAAGAAATCAGATAGAAAGACTTTTTTAAAAAAGAGTTTGAAGAATAAATCTATAAATATTAACGGTATAAATTTATCAGATAGTAGGCAAAAAGAAATAGCAGAAGAATTAGTTGGTATAATGGAAGGTAAAGGTTTAAATATTTATGAAGCTAGTGAAGCTTTATGTATAAATGTTGATGTTGCACAAAAATGCTTATTTAATAATTCAGATGTTTTTGATAGTTTGCTAGAAAGTATATTTTAAATTTATAAGGTTGATGGTTTGCTAATCATCAACCTTAATTTTTATTGTGTATATAACACAAATAATCTCCTAGCAGAGTATATTAATTTTAACATTTTATTTTATATGAAAGAATATAAGAGCTTATATTAATGCTAAATGTAGATATATGTTCTTATATGCTTTTATTAAATTTCTATAGACTTATAAATAGTATGTTTAAATTCAAATTATAAATTATTAAAAGCTAAATCACCCTAGTGAAGCTATGATATATTTATTTAATAATGACAAATTTCTAGAATAAGTTTTGATTATATAAAATTTTCTATACTGTTTTATATAGTAAGTAATTTTTAAGTAAAAGCCTGAGTAATATATTTAATTAGTAAAGTATAAAAATTAGATTAAATATTATTCTTGGGATTACCATATCGTTAAATATAATTTATATTAATAAATAGTTTAAAATAATGACTATATGAGTTTGATGCCTCATTAGATTTCTAGTATTATAAACAAATTATATAGAATCATTTTGTGATTCACATATAATTATGATTTAACACCTGTAAGTATCTCAGTAGAATAAAGGGAATCTTTCATTATTAATTTTTATTTTTATTTATTTTTAAATTAAGGAGTGATATTATGTAAAAAACAGCACAAGAAGAATTATTCGATACCTGACAAAGTATCCTGAAGATAATGTCTTGAAAAATAAAGTGCTGGATAATCTTTTATCAAAGTCTAAACCAGAACTTCTTAATTATTATCCTTTTATAATTAAAAATAGGTGAGTGTATGCTGTGTATAAATAAACAAAGTGTTCTGGATACAGCTAAATATAATGAAATCAAGAAGGCGTTAAATACAAATGACTTCTCAAAAAGAAAAATGTCAAAGAATGTGACAGATATATTTGATTATATATTTAATAATAAAGCAACATTAGATGACCTAGCAGAGAAAAATTGCTTTTATGCTATATTAAAAATGTCTTAAAAATCCATATCTCAAATCAATTTTATTACAAAAAGAAAGGAATGGTTAACTATGTTTAAGCCTGAAACAATAGAAGAAGCTGAAATTTATGAATATATAAAGAATAATTTTTCATTAGAATACCTTGAAATTTATAGATATGACGGAGGTTTAGAGACTGTTGATAAGGAAGGTAACAATCTTTACTTCTGGATAGATGAACACGGTGCGGTTGCATATGATGACTATCCATTTTAGGGATAGTCCTTAATATAATAGGTGGTCTATCTAACAAAAGTAAATTTACTATTAGATAAGCAAAAAGAAATAGTAGAGCAGTTGACTAGCATAATGAAAGAGAGAAGTGTAAACATGTAGGTTGCTAATGGTATACTAGGTATAGACATTGAACTAGCTAAAAAATGTATGTATGTATAATAATCATGATATTGCAGAAAGATTATTGTATAATATTTTATAGTTAGAAAGTGGTATGATTGATTTCATACCACTTTATTTTTTAAGTATATATAAAATAATTGAATATTAGGAATATTAAATTTAGATTAACAATAGCTGATGGTAATGCTGTAGTATTAGATTGTTCTGCTACAGGTATAAACAGTATTTAAAGTTATAAAATGTTTACTTCATGTCGTTCTTACTATTTCAAAGATATGAGAAGTTTATTTAATTTAATTTGTATAGTTATGAAAGATTTTATAGGCTATGTAATATTAGATAAGATATATAGTAATAAGGCTGAGTTCAAGAAATTTTAATTATTAAGTGGTTTAGATTAAATTCTAAACCATCTTATTTCTTTAGGAGTTGATAAAATGATTAAAGATTTTGATATACCAAGAGATGATTATATAGAACTTATAAAATGGAAAGATAGTATTATTGATACTGTTCTCCTAGTAGAAGGCGCAAGGCAAGTTGTTAAAACTTATTTAGTAAAGAAGTTTGCAAAAGAGAATTTTAAAAATGTTATTTATATAAATATGTTAGATGAGTCAGGTATAAAATTCCTAGATGCTTTAACTGCAACAAAAACAAACAGTAGTGATAATGAGTTAATAAGTAATAGTTTAAAAACTGTAAACTCTTCTTTTGTTGATAATGAAGATTGTGTAGTTATAATAGATGAGATACAAGAAAGCTCTTTAGTATATAATAAAATAAGAAACTTCAATAGAGATATGAAAGCTAAATTTATAGTGACAGGGAGTTACCTAGGTAGAGTTATAAATGATGCAAAGTTTTGGGAATCAGTAGGAGATACTTATGATATTACTATTAGACCTTTAACATTTAAAGAATTCCTTAGAGTTTTTAATAAAGATGCTTTTACTATGTTTAATAGTATAGGTTTATATGAAGACACAAATAGAAATAGCCATTTATATTTAAGTAATTTGTTTAAATTATATTTGGTTATAGGAGGTTATCCTGCTATTGTAAAAACATTTATAGGAACGCAAAATATAAATAATGTGTTTGCTATGCATAAAAAGATGCTATCTAAATTTTCAATAGAATCGGCGAGATATTTAGGTGGAGATGACTATAGTATACCAATAGAAAAATCATTTGAATATTTTGCAATAGCTTTGACTAAAGAAAAGAAAGGGTTGAAAAATCATAACCCTAGTAGAAGGCTATCTAATATTGATATTTCAGGAAAGTTAAATTTTTCAGAAAAACAATATACTAAATTATTTAGCTGGCTTGTGAAATCTAATATATTGTATAGTTGCTCACAAGCAATAGATTGTGATTTATCTAATACTATAGATTCACAAAGATTTTATTTTAATGATGTTGGATTACTGAATAGTCTTTTAAGTAATAAAGGTATACCAAGCTCAATTATTAAAGGTTCATTATATGAAAATTATGTATGTAATGTCCTAGAAGGTAAAGGTCTTGATTTAAATTTTGCAACATTTAATAACTGTGAATTAGATTTTTTATTGGCACATAATAAAACATCATATGGAATAGAAGTTAAGTCTGGTAAAATGGAAGGTGAAAGTGTAAAACAAGCATTGCGAACAAAAAGGATAGATAAGATTTTATATTTAAAAGGAGATACATTTGGAGGTAAAACAGGTGATACAATTACTTTACCAATATATCTTTTTGAACGTTTTAGCTTTGAAGAAAATACATTTAAACCATCTATCCTGGAGGGATTAAATATCTTAGATTTTTTCAAAAAGTAACTAGGTATTATCCTTCTAGTTACTATATTTTTATAGGGGGGTTTAAGTAATGAAATATAAATTTTTATTTAATTGTTTAAAGAATTCTATTGATTTTTCTATTTATAGGTTTATGTATAGTGCTGATACAATTGTAGAAGATAATATACAATATATTTATGAAGATTTAATACACACAAAAGTTGAACTTGAAAATAAGATGAGGAGAAAGCTACCAATAGTTGATAGGTTTTTAGATGAGTTATTCCTAGAAAGAGTTATAAATAGCAAAATGAATATAAATAAAGTTTATAAAAAGTTGTCTTTATTTATAAAAAGTTGTAGTGTAAATGATTTTAGAGAGTTATATTTATATAAGCTAACTATTTATAATAAGCTTTGTAACAAAGAGAATATGTTAAATGTGTCTTTACCTTTTATTCCTTATATGTTACTTACTGTTATTTGTGGTGGAATACTATATAGACCATTAGAGTTGATAGATAATATTGTTGTGACAATAGGAAATGATTTAGACAATATTGTAGTTGATAATAAGTTTTTTAATAATCCTATTACAAAGGATGAGTTTACTAAAATACCTTATAAAGGTAAAGTTATTGAATTTAAAAATGTAAAACCTTCAATGGTGAATGCATTTAAGGTAAGGCTGTTAAATACATTTATTAATAAAGCAAGTTTTTTTCTATTTGAATATTTAGAAAGATTATTAAATTTATATAATTCACTTCATATTCCTAGTGTGAATAAACTCTTAGGTAAGTATGTAGATATAGATATGTTTAAACTTATATTAGGTAATAACATATTTGAATCTGCTGATTACTGCTTTGAAGATACAAAGGTTAAAGCTAGTTATCCTAGTTTTATTCCTAGCTATAATTTAGATTGTTTAAGAAGTAGAGATTATATACTACCTTCTAATGGTGTTATACTTAAAATTATGGTTGGGAATAATGATATTAGTGATTACATAATAGAAGATTTTGATGATGTTGTAGGTGCATTTATATGTCAAATGTCATCAATAAATGGATATAAAAGAATAGATATGATTTTTCTAACAGCAAATGTGAGCAATATATTTGCACCAACTATATGTACAATGGCTATGTTAAATTTATATAATGTAAAACCAGTAGATAGACATGGTAATTTTACTATAGAGCTTGTAGATTTGTATAAATTTATTTCAGATATTATGACAAGAGCTGCAAGTGAAAACCCTAATGAGTATGAATTAGGTTACATAACAGCTAACTATAAATTTGATGGAGTTGCATATGATGTTTATGCGACTAGCTATTGGAAATATAAAGGTTTATTGAAATCAAATAGCAAATTAAAAGAAGGTGAAAAACCTAGTAGTTTACTAGCCGAAAAGAAAATTAAAATAAATGCTTTCAAAAGAAAATTACCTAGTGGAAGTGTAAGAAGTAAACAAGCTGAAGACCTGGCTAAAAAATATTGCATAGATTTACAAGACGATGAGACAATAGTTTCTTCATTTGAAAGAAAGCAGAAAGTTAAATTAAATCATTTAAGCTTTTAACTTGTTTATTAAACCATCTACTTGGTTATTTTGCATTATATAAAACAATGAAAGTTTTTTAAAAGTAGGTGATTATTATTGAAGTATAAATGTTTATTAAATATTCTAAAAAATTCAAAAGAGTATACTTTATTGAATTCAGATAGGAATACTGATACAGCACAAGCAAGTATTTATTATGAATTGATAAATATTAAAATTAGTTTGGAAGAAGACTTAGATAGAAGACTTATTATAATTGATAAATTCTTAGATGGCATTTATTTATCAAAAGTACTTATTAATAAAGATATAAACAAAGTGTATAAAGCTTTAACTACATTTATGAAAAACTGTTCAGAAAAAGATTTTAGGGTATTATATTTGTATAGATTGAAGCTTTATAATTTTATGTTAAAAGAAAGTATACCATACGAATATTGCTATTTAATACCTTATGTAACCTTAACTATTATATGCGGTGGCATATTATACTTACCTTTAAGTGTAGGTAATAAGTCAATAAACCTAGGAAAGGATTTAGATGATTTAGTAAATCCAGAAAAATTTTTTAGTAGTAAGTTAGTTAAGGAAGATTTTAAATTAGAATGTTATTATAGAAAAGAAGATGAAAAATTAAATTCTAGATTTATTGAGAGCAAGAAGAAAGAAATTGCAACTAATTGCTTTAAGAAGTCTTTAGGATTTTTGAATACTTATATAGAGAAGTTATTAAGTATTTATAATTGCTTACATATACCAACTGTTAATAACAATGTAAAAGAGTATGTTGATTTAGATTTGTTTAAGTTGGTAATAAAAGATGTAGATGATGATTTAGGTAAAGCTATACTAGATGCAGACCCTAAATATGTTACACTAAATATATCTGCATTATTTCTAGGTGAGGGAGAAGAATTAAAAACTGAATTTAAGTTTCCTAACCTAGTAGTTAATTCTGATTTAAAAACATTAAGAGAGCGAAAATATATACTACCTAAAGGTGGAGTTGTAGTAGTTCCAGAGATTATGAAAAAGAATAGCAGTTTAATTTTAGAAGGATATGATGATTTAATTGGTTATTATATTTGTCAACTTTCTGATAATGGTTACGATAAACATTTTAATCTTATTAATCTTACAACTAATGTTAACAATATTTATAAAGTAGATGTTAACTTATTGAGTTTATTTAATCTATATAAAGTCCCATATACTCCATTAGAAAAGAGTGATAAAGTTTTTAATACTGTTAATGAAGGATTGAGAGTGCTTGACTTTAAAGACATGTTCAAAGCTGTTTATAATATAGATGATTGTGTTGTTAAGATAAAGGGATGTAATTATATTTATGAAGATATACATATAGATATTTTCAAACCTAGCTATTGGAAATATAAAGGGATTGCTAATAACAGTAATCACAAAGAACTGGATTATAATAAAAATTTATTAGCAGAAAAGATTGTAAAGATTAATGCTTTTAAGAGAAAACTTCCTAGTGGAAATAAGAGAAGTAATAATGCTGATTTACTTTCTAAAAAGTATTGTATTGATTTAGAAGAAGATGAAACAATAGTGTCATCTTTTGAAAGAAAACAAAAAGTTAAATTATAAAAGGATAAAGGTACTATATTAATTTATAGTGCCTTTTAGGTTTTAGAAATAACTATATAGTTAATATTGCCTTTATAATATATTGTAAATATTAATTAGTAGGTGAGGTGTTATTATGAACATTAATGAAGAATTGAATAGGTTAGCAAAACCAATTTTAGGTAGCTATGAAGTTCCTAGAGCTGTGTATGAATACATACTGAATAATAAAAAGAAAGATGATATAGATTATTATATACTTTCTATGTATTCAAATTTACTTCCTAGTAGACTTGATGAGTTATTAGGTAATGATATTTATAATGACTTGGTATTAAGTATACAACATGATGTAATAAGTTTTGTTGAAAAGAATGGAGATAGTAGTAAGGATTTAATATTGTGTAAAATAAAAGACCAAGATATTTTAGAAGGTATTAAGTTTATTTTTAACTTAACTAGATTAGATAACAAGGATAGCATAATTAACTTAGTAAGTTTTAAAGTATCTTATTGGGCACAATTATTGAAAGATATATTTTCCCCTAGTTTAGAAAAGATGAGTAAAAATAATAAATCAGATACAGTAGAATTATTGGAAGATACTTTAGAGTTGTTTAGTATATTTAAAACAAAATAGATTGAATTAGTGAAAACAAATTAAATTTAATGAGTTAAGCCTCATAATGTGGATAAGTTAGTAAATGCTTTAATTTATGCAAATATTCCTATTACAATTTCTAGACCAGTAACTCATGTGACCAACATTGAAAATGGAATTATTACTACAAAGGTTATAGAAGATATGATAACTATTACTGCTGGTTGTTCGGATGAATCAATTCACCGAATTTTAGAAGTTATAAAGAACTAAGTAAGTAGTGGTTAAAATGAGAGATAAGAGTATTATTAGAGGTAGATTATACAAGAAGTTAAGACAGTTAGGTATGAATTTACCAAACGCTGTTAAGGCTGTGAAGCGATAAGAAAGAGGAGACACTTCTCTAATGGGCATATTAGAGAAGTGTGGAACAGTAGAAGAATTAAGAGTATATGACGAGCGGCATTGTGACTTATGTTGTTCAGACAACGAAACAATTTATTATAGGGTTATCAGACCTAGTGGACTAGAAATGTTGGTTACCTGCTATTCAGGCTGTACCGGTATGGAGATAAGAAATATTGAAAAGATGACAAAATTGCTAGCTAGCAAATTAAATAATGCAAACTCCTTAAAAGTTCAAAGTTTCTTTTGCAATAAGGAGTTTTAAAATAGTACATATAAAATAAATATATTTAATAGGAGAGTGCGATAATTATGACAACTAGACCAAAATTAACAAAAGATTTAAGTAGTAAAACTTTTCGAGAATACTATTATTTAAAAGAAGAGTTAGTAGAATTCTGCTGTATAAACGGAATACAATCTGTAGGAAGTAAAGAAGACCTAGCAGATAGAATAGCAGAATTTTTGGATACTGGTAAGAAGACTTTTAAACAGTATAAAAAATCTTATAATACTGGGTATGGTGGTATTGAATTAAATCATTTTATTGGAGAGAATTTTGTATGCTCAGAAGTTCATAGAGAATTTTATAGAAAGTATATAGGCAACAGTTTTAAGTTTTTAGTTCCTTTTCAAAGGTGGTTAAAGAGCAATCCAGATAAAACATATGGAGATAGTATAGAAGCATATTACAAAATCCTAGAAGAGAAGAAAACTGGTAAATCAGTTATAGGAAGACAATTTGAATACAACACTTATATAAGAGATTTTTTTGATGATAATAGAGGAAGGTCTTTAGAAGATGCTATAAAGTGTTGGAATTATAAGAAGTCTCTACAAGGCTCACATAAGTATGAAAAGTCTGATTTAGAAATTTTAAATAAGTAGGCAAGAGTTGTTTATAGTGAGATACCCATTATAACCCTAGGAGGTAGAATTTTTATGACTATAAAAAGAAATTTTAAAGAGAATGTATCAGATGATATGTTAGAGCATATAAAGTTATTGAGGAGACTTAATAAGTATCAGGACTATTTAGATATTATAGAGAGATATAGTGAAGATTTTAAAACAGATTTCATTGATATAGAAACCTTTATAAAAAATCATAATAAGAATAAGCCATGTGATATTATAATAAATGAAGAAGGCAATGTTATATATGCTTTGCCTTCACATGATATAGCAATACTGTTAGCCTACCATAGGATGAATGAAGATGAATATTACTTGGCTTGTTGTGATTTGTTAGAGTATACTAATTATATAAAGGTTTATGAAGATTATATTTATATGCCTTCTAGTATAAGTATATCACAATTTAATTCTATAATTAGGTTAATAGATAGTAAATGCATAAATTATGATTACACTAGAATTAAGCATAAGATAAAAAATAATTATTAAATAAGAATGACAGACTCCCTAGAAGGTAGTCTATAATAATTTAAAGGAGTGGTATAGATGAATAAACAAGATGTAGCGATATTGACAACTAATGTGATAGCTGAAAAATTAAAAGAAAGATTAAACGAGTTTCCTAATGAACTTAAAAATGTAAGTATACTAAAGACTAGGAAAAATACGAATATTTTCTATTGGAATTATAAACCTTTCTTTGGAGATATAAATGAAAGATTAGATATAACCGGAATACTAAGTGATTTTGAAGAGTCTAAAGAAGAGGGATATAGATTACTTGTGAATGGCGATGACCAGTTTGTAGAGATAATGGAAAATAAGGTTGGAGAAGAAGTATTTGAAGGTTATGATATGGAGTATCACTTTAATTTTATTGATGATATGAAATATAATGTGATAAAAGAAACTGTAGATGATATTATTAGTGAATTAAACCTAGTAGAAAATATTTCTGAAATTGATACAAATAAATTAATAGTGGAGTTAGATAAGATAAACAGTATTGTAACATCATTGAAGGATAATACAAATGATGTAATAAATGAGAATTATGGAGTATAGCTATGTGCGATGATTTTTATAAAGATTGCCTTGAAAGTCTAAATATAAACCCTAGTGATGTACCTGGTGATTTATATTCTTTTTACAAAGATATTTTTGATAAAGAAAAGTTTTGTATAAGAACTTGTAAACATCATGGTCATCCATTTCCAATATACAATATTAAAAATAACAATAAACTTAAAGTTATTTGTAAGTATTGCGGTAAAATATATTATAAAAAATAAATTATAAGAGGTGTTTTTAGTGAATAATAATTTTAGATTATATAGTAATAAAGAGTTACTAAAACTAATAACTATTGCTAACAAGTATAAACCTAGATTCATAGTAGATACTATTATTAATATGATTGAAAATAAAGATGATGAAAAGGTTATAGAATTATTTGGTAATAGAAGAACTGGTAAAACAATAGCAATGTATCACACTATAAAAAGATTATTAGAAACTGAAAACATCTCTAAATTTATTTATATAAGATGTTATAATGGTGGTAGTGTTGCAGACCTTTGTGATATATTAGATAGTTTAGAAGAAGTTATAAAATATATTTTTATTGATGAGATAACTTATCTTGATGATATTGTATGTGCAATAAATCAAATAACTGACGGATACCCTAGTAAAACTATAGTGTTGACGGGTTCTTCATCATTATCATTTTTATTTTCTGAACCAGTTTTATTTGGGAGATGTAAAAAAGTTAATACTACATTTATTAGTTATAAGGAGTGGAAATATCTTAAAGATGATAATACAGACATATTTGAATATATTCATAATTGTGGTATATTAGATAGTAATGTTAACCCTAGTGAGTATTTAAATGAGTTTATAAATTTAAATATTTCAAGTAGTTTAGAAAAATATGTAACTCAATCAAATTATGTTAATCCTTATATTCATGAAATTGAAATACTAGCAGAGAAATATCCTGGATTAATTATAAAAATTACAGAGTATTTTTCTAATAAACTATCTTTAGCTAATATAAAGAAACTATTTAAATTTTATAAACTTGGAAATAGGTATTTAAAGAATAAAGATTTTAAGGAATATTTGATAAGAGAAATAAATAGTGAGGTGGGCTCTAATTTAATTACAGTAAACGGTTTAGATTTATTGGAAGATTTATTGATAAAAGGCGATTTTTATTGTAAGTTATATGATTTAGTTTATACACCTAATAGTGCAGAAGAATATCAATCAAGTGGTTTAATATATAATCATACGTTAAGTTATCATTTAGGTCAAATGCAACCTTGTATTAGATATTACCAATCTTTAAAAATGATTAAAGACTTACAGGCTTTTGGTCTCCTAGAGGGAAATTTTAATTTACAGAAATATTTACAAGATATAGATGGAAAGATATTAGAGGATATAATAAGGATACATTTGATGCTTCATTTTAATTCAGATGATAATAACTCTATAGTTATTAAATCGTTTAGATTAGGAAACTTAAAAGAAATAGATGTGGTTATTGAGGATATAAAGTCTAGCAGTTCTTATTTAATTGAAGTTAAGAGGAATTCTAAATATCATAAAAATTATGGTGTTTGGTTAGTAGATGATGAAATAGCAACAATATATAAAAATACTAAAGATAGGATACTTTTATACAATGGATATACAGATACAATAAAGCAAAATAATAGAATAATTAAATGTATAAATATAGAAGAGTTTTTACTTGATATAAGTAAGTTTATAAGTTTTGAAGAAAACTTAAACAGTTTTAAAAAGTTAGAGATATAGTTGTTTAAAAATTAATAAAGGTTTATAATCTACTGGGCTTACAATTTTGTATCCTAGTAGATTTAATTTGTAAACAGATGTAAGATAGTAAAAAGTTATTTTATATGTATTTACAAGAAAATTATAAAAGTGTGATGTTAGCACTTATCATTAAATAAATAGTTTAGATTAGGAGTATATATGTATGTTTGAAGATAAATATAATATGACTCAAGAACAAAATGTTTTTGTAGTTAAGAGGAATTTAATAGATTATATATGGAAAAGTGCAAAATTAGAAGGTATACCTGTTACCTACCCACAGACAGATGTTATAGTAAGTGGGATGTCTTTGCAGAATTTTAAAGTAGATGATATAATTACTATAAATAATTTAAAACATGGTTGGCAATTTATATTAGATAATTTATATTATCCTATCAATTACACATTATTATGTGAAATTCATAAAACAATATGTTCAGGGTTAGTTTATAATGCAGGATATATAAGAAATGTACCAGTATCTATGGGAGGAACTAATTGGAAACCTGAATTGCCAATTGAAGTAGATATAAAATTTACAATAGAGAATTATTTAAAAGAAATTAGTAAGAGTGTTACTGAGAGGGCTATTGAATTAATGTTGTATATTATAAGAACCCAAGCTTTTTTAGATGGAAATAAAAGAACTGCTATGATGTTAGCTAACCACTTTATGGTTAGTAAAGGTAAAGGTATAATATCTATACCAGTAGAGAATAAAGAAGAATTTAAAACTTTATTAATAGAATTTTATGAGACAAATGATAATTCTAAAGTAAAGGAATTTGTATATAATTGTTGTATAGATGGTATAAATTTTAAATAGTTTAAATTTGAATAAGGTAGGTAGTGTAAATGAATAAATTAAATAGTTTTTCAAAACTAAGTTATGACCTAGTAAGTGCAATAAATATAGCTAAGCAAAATAAAATTACAAGTACTGTTCCTTGTTCATGCGTATTCAATGAGGAAGACTATTGGAGATATGCTTACAAATTTAAAAAGAATTATTACATCATTTTAAAGAAAGTTATATTGTTTTAAGACATCAGCATAATGATATTTATGTGCATGAAACAAAGTATGAAAATGTTGACAAAATATTAAGCGACGGTTTCTTAGTAGGTTTGGGAGAATACAATGCCTTAGGTAAAGGTGTATATACTTTTCCATTAAAATGTGGAAGAGTAAGTGCATTAAGAGAAGGTTCGTATTATATTGTATTTTCTTCTAATGAAGAACATTTCCATATTGTTGGTACTGATAATAGTAATCATGAATTAGGAGAAGCAGGCTTCCTAGTAGATAGACTCAATATAACAAATTCTAAGGTTTATTCTATAAATGAAATGGTGAATATTAGTAGAAATAATTTTGAATTTAAAAATGTATTAAAAGATTACTATGGTATATCAAATAATATTTCTGCTACCTATGATAATCTTTGTGAAATTGTTTCGAAGTTAAATTAAATAATTTATTTTTTAAGGAGTGAATTATGAAAATAAATAAAAGTGGTATATTTCGTGAAATAAATAATAGTCATAACATATCTAATGTAAATACTTCTTCTCAAGGAGTTTATTTAAAGTATGATATTCTAGAGAATGGTATAAAATATTTAATAAAGACTGGGAGATTGATAGGGAGATATTTTTCACTTTTAGAACCTGTTTCAGAATGTATGGCATACGATATAGCAAAATGTTTAGGAGTGACTTGTGCTGAATATATTTTAGATACTGCTGATATTTTATATAATGGTATTTTATATAAAGATGTGGTAGTGTGTAAGAGTAGATGGTTTTTAGGTGAAGATGATGAATTTAATAGTGCAAGAAGTTTATATTTAAATACTAAAAGAAGCGATTTATATAATTCAATAATATCTGATTATCCTAGTCAGAGATTAAATATTGATAACATGATAGTTTTTGATTTTATTATAAACAATACTGACAGACATTTAAGAAATTTTGGATTTATTAATAAAGGTCTATTAGCTCCATTATATGATAATGGGTTAAGCTTAGGGGCTGATATGGAAGATATAATTTTTTTAGAGGAAGATATAGAAGATTTATTGTTAGACTGTGATTATAATAAATGTTTCTGTACTTGTAACAGGGAACAGCTAACTCTAGTGAAGACTCATAGTTTAAACATAGATATTTTATATAAGGGGTATAAGACTATTGTATTAAAATATAAGAAATATTTAAAGCCAGAGCGTTTGGAATTTATATTAAGGTTACTGGAGGAGAGAATAAGTTATGTTAGAAAAATACAATTTTCTAAAGAGAGATAAAGTAATCGGTATTCTTTCTTATGATGATGAAGATAAGAAATTTAATTTTGAAAAAATATCTAAAGACATAAATGATTACCCATTACCTTTTTTCTTTCATAGAGGCTTTAATGAAAAAGTTCCTGAAGATATTTTGTATAATTACCTAGAAGAAAGAGTTATAGATAAACATTATACTGGTTTAAATGAAGTATTAGATTTGATAGGAATAGAGAAATGGGACTTATACAAAATACTTAAATATAATATGGGTAAAACAGATAGAGACCAGTATTGGATAGATTTTAATAACCCAGTAGACGACAAATAAGGAGTTGGTTGAATGAGACAATCAAATTCTTTCTTACCAAATAAGAAAGATAGTAAAGCAGTAAGTAATGATTATACTATTAAACAGGAAAGTGTTAAATTAGACAGTTCATTAAGACTATTATTTCAAGGTTCTAACAAATTTAAAATAGGTTTAGTAAATGGCATATTTGGTACTCATTTAAATTATTCTTGTGATGTTGTAGAATTAAATAAAGATTTTAGTGATAGCAATTTAGGTAAAAGAGAAGCTGATATTCTAGTAGAAGTTACCATGTATCAGAAAGAAAAGCATTTGTATCATATAGAATTTCAAGTAAAGACAGATGAAACAATGTCTTTAAGAATGTTTGAATATGGTTCAAAGGTAGCTTTACAAAAATCTTTTGAAAATAAGACTTTTAATAGTATAACATTTCCAAAACAATGTGTAATGTTTTTCACTAAGAAAGGAGAAGCCCCTAGTAAGTTAGACCTAGATGTAATTTTTTCTTCAGAAGATTGTGAGGGAGATAATGTAATAAAATATAAAATTCCTTGTATAAGTTATTTTGACCTAAGTGACGAAGAAATTATAAAGAGGTTTAAACCATTTATAGTATTTAAATTATATGGTTTAAAACATAAATATAATGGTAAAAATAGAAATGTTATAAAAGAAGATTTTCTTGTTAAATTCAATGATATAAAAAATATATTAATTAATTCTTATGAGGATGAAGAATTATCTTCTGTTGATTATGGTCATTGCGTAGATATTTTAAACAGTTTAAGTGATTATGCTAATAATAAATTTAAATTGGAAGTAGATATTAAAAAGGAGTTGACTGGTATGAAAAGTATAGTAGAAGAATGGAAAAAAGAATTTAGAGAAGAAGGTATGAAGGAAGGTATGAAAGAGGGTGAAAGAAAAGCAAGAGTATCTACAATAATAAAACTTTATAAGAAAGGAATGACTGTAGAAGACATTTTATATTATACTGAAGAGTCAGAATCTTTTGTAAAATCTTGTATAGAAGCCTACAACAATAAAATAAATAAATAATTATTTATGTATAATAATATTAACACAGGGATGTATAATTTAATACCTTCCTATTTATTTATATTTAATTAAAATTTAAGGAGTGATAATATGAGTTCGAAATTAGAAACAGTAAGAAAGTTAACAGGTACAAAATGGCTAAATTTGTATTCAGTAGATTATGAAAAGAATGGTAAAGTTTTTGATATGTACTTTGCTTCTAGGAGAAAGGAAGGTAGATTAGATTTAGAAAATCCTAACATGATAATAAATGATGGTAGTATAATTGTGCCTATATTGAAGAGTGGTAAGATACTTATGGAGGAACAATACAGACCTATAACAGACACCTATGAAATAGAGTTCCCAGCAGGTTTATCTAAACTTGAGGAGACACCAAGAGAATGCGCTGAACGGGAATTAAAAGAAGAAACAGGTATGGAGTGTTTAGCAATAAAATGTATTTTACCTCCTAGGCATACAGCTACTGGTTTAACAGATGAGAGAACAGCAATATATGTAGCTTTTGTTGATGGTGATTTAGGCAATACAAACCTAGATGACTCTGAAGATATAACTCATATCCTAGTAGACATAGATTCAATACCAGAGTTTGTAAGTACACATAACGTATGTCAAAGAGATTCTTTAATTGCTCTATATGTTAGTGCTAATATAGATAATATAAAGAAAGATTTAGAATCAATACAAAATAAGAAATTATTAAAGCTTAACATAAGAACTAAAAATGAATAAAATAGTGTAGTGTTGTTCAATTTAAGTTTGTATTTAGTAGAAGTTAATTACAGTACATAGTAGAGTTATTAATTTAACTCTACATTTATTTTTGTATGATATAAGTTCGATAAAATAAATATTAGCACTTGGTAGTGTATAGTATAATATTAATAAAAATATGTAAATTTAATTTGTTTCTATTCATCCCTTTATTAATAGTAATGAAAGAACTTCTATACTACTTTTGAATACATTATTAGAAAGTAGTGATTATCCTAGAGTAATATTTAAGGCTAGTGATAAGAAGTATTATTACTATGCTTTAGGAGATGCTCAAGTGCGGTGTAATATAGAAAGATGGATTAGATATTGTGATTTGTTACTAAATTATAATTTAAAGTATTTAAATGATATTGATATATTAAATTTAGTAGGAATAACAATGGATTTTGAAAAGTTAAATATTGAAACTGAATACAAAAAATGAATTAAAAAAGATTAGAAGGTAAATTTAATTTAGATTATGTTAAACTTTATGATTTATATTTCGACTAAAATAGAAGATATACTTTATAAAAAGTATGATATGTTAAAAGTAATTAGCTATAACATAGATTTGAATGATTTGTGGTCTTTAAGATAAAAGAATTTATATATTATAATTAGTGGTTGTATTGTATACCTAAGAAATTGAATTATAAAGAATATTAACACCTATTAAAATTGTAAATTATTTTATTAATAAACGATAAAAATAATAAGGAGTGGTTTAAAGTGCCTACAAGAAAAAGTAATATATTTAATAACAAATTCACAGTGACTTTAGGAGTGAATAAAGAAAAAGGTATAAGAATTGTAAGTTTTATAAATCCTTATACAAATAAGAAAACTTCTAGAAGTATAGGAAAGATAGAAGAAATATCAGATAGCAATGCATTAGTTATAAAAAATGACTTAGAAGAAATCTTGAATAATATGGATTATTATATTGATTATGGTAATTTTAAAAGAGAGATTGTTAATAAAAGAAAAGCTTTTAGTATTTTATTTTATGGTACTAAAAATTGGATAAAGTTAATGTACGATAATGCTGAGAAATCGGATAATACTTTTATAGAAATATTTAATAAAAATAAAATTTGCTATGATAATTCTATAGCTTTAATAGGATTAGAAGATTCTGGAAAGACAGCACTATTGATGCAAGTAATAGGAAATAATACTTACAAAAGATTAGTACCTATAATAAATTCATATGTTAAATTTAATAAACAAAATTTATTAAAGGCATCTATTATATTTACTAAACCTATAAATTATGAATTATTTGACAAAGTTTATAAATACCTGTACAAATTTTCTAATAAAGAAAAATTCAAGTTGCATTTTAGTTATGTAGGTGATAAAAATGTTGGGGTAGTTTCTATTCAGTTTCAACTAGATAATAATGGAAAACCTTTAGATGAAGAAATAAGAGTTGTTTTTAATCAAGCATTAAATATAATAATTTGTAAAAATGATTTTGATTACTGTATAGAAAGTTTAAAAGTTGAAGGATACTTTGAATCTAAATTAAAAGTATTAAAAGAAATTTTAGCGGATACTGAAAGTTTGCTATTAATGGATTTTGAGAGTATAAAATTTAATATGAAATACTCAAGTAATAATTTTGAGAACATAAAACTCTTAAAATCTTTTAAGAAAATAGTATGGATGATTGATATCAATCATTTTATTAATCAGGATTATATAAATATTTTTAAACTATTAAAAAACAGTAATAATATTGATAAAACCGAATTATTGTTTTCAAAATGTGATTTATACTTAGATAATGTAAACAATAATTTATCAGAAAGAGGTTCATCTTTCTTGTACAGGATTAGTCCAGAACTGTTAGATAAGACTATGAATTTTTTAGGTGATATGAATAAACCTATAAATGATGATATTATAAAAATAAATTATAGAAATAAATTAATAAAAGATACATTCAGTCAAACATTTAAAGAAAGTTTAACAAATGTATTTAATAATTAAGTAGGAGTTTACAATGTATTTAAACAAAAGTAATAGTTTTAACGATAATTCACAATCAATATTTAAAAAACACGAAGAACTGAAAATCAAAACAGTAATAATTTAAATGCCAATATATTGATAATAAGTCGAGAGAAATTAGCAAGTAGTTTAAAAGTTATATTGCACAACATGGAAGAATAAAAACAGATGCAATATTTAAACAAATTGAAGTACTTAATAAAAATAAAATGGATGATAATTCATAATTTAGTTTAATCCTAGTAAGTCTGGTAAGTTAAGAGAAGAAAGTGTTTATATAACTGGATGTGCATTCGCACCTCCTAAACATGAGAAGGTTTATGAATTATTAGAAAAAGTATATCAAAATATAATAACTCTAAAAGAACTTTAAGAGATATGTTTATATTTAAATTAGAATTTGTTTTTCTATTCATACTTTTATTGATGGTAATGATGGATGATATATAAATACTTAATTAATAATCTCCCAATCTACCAAATATACTGTTATAAAATATTGTAATATTATAAAAGGAGTGATACAAAATGACAGAGATAGATAAGTTAGCTGAAAATGCTAAACCTATAAAAACTAGTCTTACAATACCTACACCAATTTTAGAGTATCTATATAATGATGCAGAGAAACAAGGAATAGGTAAACAAAAATATTTGTATAAAGGAATAAAAAATTTACTCCCTAATGACCTTAATGAAATCCTAGGGAAAGAAATTTATGAGAATTTACTAGAAGAAGTTAGGTATCATTTTAAGCAATTAGCATCTCAAGACATGATGAAATTTTGTGATATTATTAGGATGAATTTTTTAACTCGAGAACCTGAGGATAAAAACGTTGAATACATCTATAAATTAATATCAGAAAATCCTAATACTGTAGATAAAAACTCTTTAATAAATCTATTAAGGTTTAAAGATGAATATTTAAATCAATTAAAACATGATGTATTTGATGATGAGATGAAACAACTTTATAGAGAATCTACGGAAAAGGCTCTTTTCTATGTAGACAATTTAATAAATAAAAATAATAAATTTAAAGATAGTAAAACTTTTCTTTAGAAAGGAGTGATAAAAATGTCAATGAACAAAAGTAACTATTTTAGCACTAATAAAGATAGTGACATTATAAATAAAATATACTCAAAGTTACCAAATACCCTAGAAGAGTTAATAGGTGAACAACTTTATAAAGAATTATGCAATACTATAATTACAAAACTAAATAATAAAAATGATGGTAGCGATTATTTTGTTAGTTATTGGCATAATAATTTTTCTAACGCCTCCTGTGAGGAAGCAGCTAAGAATATTGCAAATCTCATATCTGAAGATTCAGAAAAGTTAGAAAGACTTATAACATTAAAAAATGATTATATTTGTGAGTTACAGGATATGATTGGTTTTAGAATGTCAATGATTGGTAAATGTAAGAAACAAATAAAATCAGAAATGCCTAAAGAAGTTATAAAGTATTTAAGAGAAAATCATTTTAAGGAATACCTGATACTACAACTAAGTAAAGCATTAGACTTTTCTAAATATAAGTTTGACCGTGACACTTTACTAGATGAAATTCTGTCTATGCTTTTAGTAGACCTAGTGGGACATAATATATTTAAATTAGATAAGCTAGACAATAACCTATGGGCAGACATAAAGGGAGAGGTTAAGGATGAAGATTCACCATTTACTGAATGTAGTGTAAAGATTATGGTAGAAAATGAATCAATACTTTCTATAAGATTTAGTAATGATGGGGATGAATTACTTGACTGCACTCTAGATTACTTTCCTAATATAAAGGCAGTAAGGGAAGCTTGTAAAATTATATCAGCACATACTGTTGCTGGAGAAGATAGAGGGAGAATTGCTTTTCAAAAGTTTTAAAATGAGAAGAAAGATTTGAGACTCTTTATAATAAGATTTTAGAAGAAAAGATAGTAGCTGAACATTATAAACATTTAGACTTATTCTGTTATATGGAAAGAGTATTATAGCATTATTCTAATTATCCTAGCCAGTTCAATTTACCTCTTATGTAAAAGTAAGATATTACTTGTATTACTTATGTTCAAATGTATATAAAGATGTTATGAAGATTATGACATAAACAATTTTCTCTTAGAAAATGTTAATAGAAGTACTTGGAGTTTAATTGCTAAATGTTCACATATTAATTTTAATAATAAAAAATTTGGAAGTAAAATTTTAAGTCTTGCTGCAATATCTAGAGTACTTTATAGTAATGATTATTACAAATCTTTAGATGATATTACTTTGTTTAAGTTTAATCAATTGCTTAAGTATGAATTTAATAATGATTCTTTATTAAGTATATTTAATAGTTGGGAACATAAACAAAAGTTTGATGAGAAGGTCAAACAGTAATTAGCTCTAGAAATCTGATGCATTAATAGAGATAATTTTTATGACACTCTTTATAGTAGGTTATTTAAAGATTTAGTAATATAATAAAGAATAAGGGTTAGAGAATTTCTATATAAATGTAGCTTACCTTGGAGTAGATTGTTCACAATCCCATGAGATAATGGGTTGTGAATTTCTATTTAAAATATTTAAAGAAGGTTATACTTTAAAAATTAAATGCACAGAATATGAAGTAATTTATAATTTAGGAGTGATAATAATGATGAATAAAAGTAATATTTTTTCAAAAGAAAACAAAAATTTAAAAAATAAAAATTTAGAGCACTATTTAGACGAATGTAATGATTTTTATTACGACCCTGATATATGGGAAGTTGATAAAAACTGTGTAATTAGATATAAAGATAAAAAAGTTAAAAAATTACCAGAAGATTTAAAATTACCTGAAGGATGCATTGACATATCTTATATGTTTGCTTTCTGTTATGATTTAGTTGATATTTCTCCATTAAAAAATTGGGATACGTCAAAGATAAAAAATATGGACTTTATATTTCTTTACTGCTTTGATTTGGTAGATATAACTCCATTAAAAAATTGGGATATATCAAATGTGAAAAATATGCCAGGAGTATTCAAAAAATGTTATAATTTGGTCGACATAACTCCATTAAAAAATTGGAATACATCAAATGCAGAGAATATGGAAAGTTTATTTTCAAAGTGTGAGAATTTGGTTGATATTTCTTCATTAAAAGATTGGGATACATCAAATGTAAAAGATATGAACTATATGTTTTCTGAATGTAGTAATTTAAAAGATATTTATTCATTAAAGGATTGGGATACATCAAATGTAAAAGATATGAGATATACGTTTTCTGAATGTAAGAATTTGGTTGATATAACTCCATTACAAAATTGGGATACATCAAATGTAAAAGATATGCGTGAACTATTTTGTGAATGTGAAAATTTAGAAGATATTTCTCCTTTAGAAAAATGGAATACATCTAATTTAGAAAATATGGGTTATTTATTTTCTTGCTGTACTAATTTAGTTGATATTTCACCATTAAAAAATTGGGATATATCAAATGTAAAATATATGGGTGGCTTATTTTTTGGATGTAAGAATTTAACCAATATTTCATACCTAAAAAATTGGGACACATCAAATATAGAAGGTATGAATAGAGTATTTGATGGCTGTGATTCTATAAAAAATTACCCTAGTTGGTATAATAAATAAAAATCAATAATTATAAGTTTAAGAAGTGAGATAAAATGTCTATGAACAAAAGTAATATTTTTCTTCTGGAAAATAGACTAAAAATATCATAGGTTATGTTTTAATAATTAATGGTACAGAAGTACGTAAGGGTAAAATAATACGTTTATTTAGTTAGATTAATTATGGTATTAAATGGTTTAGTAGAATATGCACATAAGTGATTTTAGAGTTGCTAGACAATCCTAGTGCATCCGAAAGTGAAGATAGTAAAAAGGATTTAACAAGGATTGCAAATTATATGTCTGCACAGGGGGATTTTACAAAAACATTTTATATAGGTTGTGTAAATATTAGTTCTAAATTTAAGTTTTTAAGGCAAATGTTTTCTTGGAAATAAGAGAGGTGGTAAGATTGATAAGTAAGCATTGTGGTAGATTTTCCTCAGTATTTATAGAAGAAGATAAATTATCTTTTACAGAAAATAATGAGAATTATGATAAATTGGATAAGAGAAAAATTTTCTATATAGCTGAGATAGAAGATAATAAATTTTACAAAACATTTAGTGTAGAAAATAATTCAGATGGTTTTATAAAATTAAGTAATAAGATTGTATTTTTATATGTTAGAAACATAAATAGTGAGATTCCTGATAGAATGTGGTTTGGATGCTATGACCTAGGAGATAAAACATTTAAGGAAATCTCTTTAAATGGGTTGCTTAGTAAAATAAATATAAAGAAGATAATATAAAGCAGTAATCTGTTTATAGAAAATTATATTTAATTTCTGATGTAGTAGTATATAAATAATCCTAGTAAGTTTATAAAGAGGTGCTTATCGAAATGTATAAATTTCAAAATGAGAAATTAAATGTTTTGGGGAATAAAAGTATAACTTATTTTAATGGGAAGAATCTTGAAAATAAATTATATGAATATAGTAATTATAAAAGAAGATTTTACGTCGATACTGTTTTTAATTTTTTAGAAAATTCTAGTAAGAGATGTGTTGAACTATTTGGTTTAAGAAGAGTTGGCAAGACAGTTTCTATATTTCATATAATTGATAAATTAATAAAAAGTAATGTTAGTAGCAATGAGATATTATATATTGAGTGTAATGAAAGTTTATCTGTAGATAGCTTAGTTTTATTTATTGAGAATATGAATTCTAAGAATAAATTAAAATATGAATTTATTGATGAAGTTACAGAAATAGATGATTTTATCTCATCTGCTAATAATCTTATTGAAATGAAAATACCAGTAAAAACAATATTGACAGGGTCAAGTTCTTTAGTGTTTTATTACTCAAAACAATATTTACTAGGAAGGTGCTTAAAGATAAATCCAACTTATATAAGTTATAAAGAATGGTATTATTTAAAAGGTGGTAGTATTTTTGATTATATAAAGAATGCTGGAATACTAGACAATTTAATAAGTACAGAAGAATATATTCAAGATGCTGTTAGCTATAACATACAAAGCAGTTTGAAAAAGTATTCTGATATAGAACGAAGTATTGGTGATTTAGATTTAAGAGTTTTGGATTTGATAAATTGTTATGATACTATAATAGTTAAGTCAACAGAACTATTTACAAACAGATTCGAATTAGAAAGTATTAAATCTAAATTTGAATCTTTTAATGTTAACTATTCCAATAGTAAGTATTTAGAGAAAAGTATATTTACTAAAACAGAGATTTACAAGTATATCGCAGAGAAGTTAAATGATGATTATAACGTAGATAGTTTAACACAGAATGATGTAAGACTTTTATTAAGCTTATTAGTTAAAGGTGATTTTTATTATAAATTAATCAATAGAAATATAATAGATGGTTACACTATAGATGAAGAAAGATATTGTTCTACTCAACCTAGTATAAGATATAAACAGTTTGTGAAACAGAAAGATATATTACAAAACAGTTTAGGTGTAGGTAATGATATTAATGTTGAAAATATAGTAGAAGGAAATATCCTAGAAGATACTATAAGATTAAATATCGACAGAGCATTACCTAGTGAGTATTTTAAAAGTTTTCATTTAAGAATAGATAATCTAATAGAGATAGATAGTGTGATTAAAAATATGGAAACTAATAAGGTTATACTTGTTGAAATAAAAAGAAAAAAGAATTATTCTAAAGCTGATTTTAGATGGTTAGTTTCTGAAGATATTACAAATTATGTGCATGGTAATATTGTTAAGAGATTATATTTATACAACGGGAAAACTATAAAGGTTGATTATAATGATACTGTAATAGATTGTATAAATATAGAAGAGTTTTTATTGAGTATAGACACATATATAGATTACTTATATTAACCTAGTAGTTTATAAAGTATTAATTAATAATTAAATTTTAATAGTTAGTGTAAGGAGTGCGATATTATGAAATATGTTTCTTTAATACATGCTTTAAACCTTCCTTGTAGTTTAGATACTTGTGGAGACTGGCATACTTCAGCATTACAATGGGATAGTCCAAATATATTAGAAAGCAATGATAGCATATTTAAAGACTATGGCATAGAAAAAGATAAAACTATACCTGAACATGAAGGCTTGTTTAATGTTGCAAATCATATCAGAGCTTTATTAGATATGCTAGAGAAAGGTCAATTCAGTTTAGCTCAAGGTATGAGAGATGATTTTATATGTAATAGTAAATATGATGATGAAATATTTAGATTAGTATCTAAACTTGAGAATAACACTAGCTGGGATAAAATTAATAAGTTTATGGAAAAGGAGTATATGTTAAAGTGGATAAATTTCAGAAGAAAAAAATTAAATAATTTAAACATTTTTGAAAGTAGTACTGATTGGAGAGTCCAGCATAAAGAAGTTATAATAGACTTCCTAACATACTTAAATAGAGTATCTGATAAATTTATTTTAAAAGGTGGAACTTCTTTAATGCTATGTTATAATTTGGATAGATTTTCAGAAGATATTGACTTAGATAGTACTTCTAGAAACAATATAAATAAAATTGTTGAGTCATTTTGTAAACTAAATAATTATTCTTTTAGAACAGAAAAAGATATAAATACTGTGAATAGGTTCATGATAAATTATGGAAATCAAAGCAAACCTTTAAAAGTAGAAATTTCTTTTCGTAACAAAAATATAAGTGATTCTTTTGTTTGCAATATAAATAATATCAAAGTATATACAATAGAAGTTATATCAACATTAAAAGTAAACGCTTTTCAAAAAAGAGATAAACTTAGAGATTTATATGATTTAGTATTTATATGTAAAAATTATTGGAATGATTTACCTAGTATAGATAAATTTAATATTATAAATGTTTTAGGGTATAGAGGTTTAGAATTTATTGACTATTTAACTTCAACACAAAAGGATGATTTAATAGATAATAATAAGTTGTTAAATGATTATTTAGAGGTTGCAGAAAAGATAGGTATTCAATTATAACCTAGTAGTAGATTATTAAATTTTATTTTAAGGAGTGATTAATATGCCAAATATATGCAGTTACCAGTTGAAAGTAACTGGTAAAACAAAAGAAAGTGTTTTAGAATTTGCTGAGATATGCAAAGCTGATTATAGTTATGATAAAATGGAATTACCAGAAAGACATTTTTCAAGAGTGTTTGAAGCAGATTATGATTTAGATACCCTAGAAGAGTTTGACGGTGTATATGAGTTAGTAATTTCTGGGTGCTGTGCTTGGAGTTTCAAAGCATGTTTTATGGATGGGCTATTTACTTATTACAACGATATTTTAAGTTATTATAAAAACAAAGCAAGAGTTACAAATATTAAAAGGGAATGTAAAAGGTTGAATTTATTTGTAGAAGCATTTAGTGAGGAGCCTGGGTGTGAGTTCCAAGAGCATGTTATCTGTACTCCTAAAGGAATGTTAAAAAATGAAGCAAAAGATATATCTGGAATGTTTAATGAAGAAGGAGATAGAGTAAATGATGACCTAGGATTTGATTGGGAATATGAATCTTTTTATCTAAGTGATTTTAAAAAATATAAACCTGTACATAGAGATAGAACTAAAGCCAGAAAAAGACATAAAAGAAAATTAAAGAAGAAATAGAAGATAAATTAATGGTGATGTTTTTTATGATTAAAAATACTTGTAATGTTAAAAGTTACAAGCTATATATTTATGAAGTTGATTTAGGTTTGAATAATATGAACGACTTTACTCTAGGAGGATACACAAAAGAATTTTATAGTAATAAGTATTTTCTAATGATGTGTTGTTAAGTATTTCTAAAGATACAATAAACAAAATGGAATATGATTTTTCATATGGTAAAAGTGGTAGTGTGAAATTTATGTGTGACAAATTTCAAGAATTGTTTTTAAAAGATTCTAAATACAATTTAGAAGATATTACAGAAAATGATTTTGATTCTTTAGATAATTATTAAGAAAAGTACAATACATTAAAGGAATTATTAGATGTTAATATCACTCATAGTACTGCTAACATAGTTGTAAATGATTTATTAACTGTAATAAATCGCCTTTGTATTGAACTTCAAACTTCAATAAATGCTATGGGAAAATTTATAAATGCTTACACATGCGATTTCAACACAATTGTTAATTTGTATATAAAAGATATCTATATAAAGAAATACTTATTGGAAAATGACTATATAAAAGATATAATTAATATGGAGGTATTTAAATGTCAGAGAAATCAAATATGTTCAATCAAAAGAAAAACAATAAAAAACCTGAAGTTGTATCAATTTACAAATCAGGTATTTGTGTTATAGAATGTGAAGTAGGTTATGCACATAGTAAAGGTTGGTCTAGAAATAAACCAGAAAACTTAGATGAAATAGTATCAACAATACCCCTAGCAGAAGCTTTAAAAACAATGAAATGGGATGCTAGTAATTCATTATTTAAATGTGTAATCAATTATTATCAAGAGATAGCTAGTAAAGTTCAAATAAGTATCAGACAAGATTTGGATAAAGTTGATTTAAATGATATCTATTCTAAGTTAGGATTAGGATACTGTTTAACTTTTTTAACTGAGTATTATAGAATATGTTCAAATGTGAAAGATATTAAAAATTTCTTTATATCTGCATTTACATCATACAGATTATGTTTAAAATTCTATAAAGAAAATTATCAATATGATTTAGATACAAATAAATATTTAGAACCTTTCAGTATATTAATGGATATCCTAGAAGTTAATAAGAAAGAAGCTAGAGGTATTAACGAGTACGAGTTATATGGTGGTGATATAAATGATTATAATCATATAATACTTTGTTATGATATTATACAAGATGATTTTGTTTTACAAACTTTTAAAGCTACTAGTGGTTATGTTTGGGGTAGCACATATCCTTTAGAGTTTGCAGACAATTATTATTTCCCATTAGCATTTATATCTATAAATAATATGTGGAAAATATTTAGCAAGGGTAATCATAAGTTAATGGATTGTGTACTGGATATTTTAAAAGAGATTTATTTCCTAGCAGGACACGATTACAGTAAACCTATGTTCTATATATGCGATAGTACAACTATAGGAGATGTTGAAGAAGCAGAAGGACTTACATCAGATGAAAAAGCATTATTAATAATACTTAAGAAAACATTAAACGAAATACAATGTGATTACAGAAAGGGTATAAAGGAAGATGCTTCTAAATATTCTGATTTTGTGGATATTTTAGAGGAAATATTTACAACTATAAATTACAAAGATGGTTGTTTAAAAACTCAAAAGAAAGAATTAGATAACCTAGTAGAACCTCTATTAAATAGAAATAAAAAGTAACGTGTATTGGATTAGAACTGTTATTTATATTTGTAAGGAAATATAAATGTGTACATATAGGAAGGCTGAAATAAAGTCTTCCTAAATTGTTTATAATGGAGAAGATTGCTTATGGATTTAAAAATCTAGTAAAACATTTAGTTCAGCTATTAAGGAATGTAAAAAACCAGAATATTCAGAGAAACCAATCCTAGTAGGTAATGTTAGGTACTTTACAGATTTCTGCACACAATTTCAAATACGAAAAACTCGTACAGACAAATCATGGAACCACGCAAAATCAGATAGATTATTTACACAGGTAAGGGAGTTGGCCCCTAGTGATGTATTTGGTAAGAAAAAGTAAAGATGTGATTAACAGGAGGTCATATGCATATTTATAAAATAGCTATCACAGATAACCGTTTTAATTGCAACTCATAAATAAGTTAGTACCTAGTCAGTAATATAAAATACTCAAATGAAGACTTTGGTAAACTATGTGCTAAAGTAGAAATAGAGTTGTTGAATAAAAAATCAATTAACCTAGGAGATAAATTAATAAAACAGATGAAACAAATTTTAATAAATGATTATAACTTTGAGGATTTAAATCCTCAAGGTTCTTTTCATTTATATTAATTTATAAAGAGGTAATAATTTAAATGTGGAAAATAAGTAGAATAAAGAAAGTAATAGTTGGTAAGAAATTGAAGAAAGAAATTAATTTAGTAACACAAGCAAATGGATATATGGATTTTGCAACTACTATAGAGATAAAAGAAGAATATATAAAACCATTATTTATACTGTTTAAGAGAGCAGAGGTAGATGCAAAAGCATATAAAGTCAAAGAAGTACATACATCTCAACAGATAACCCTAGGAGATGATAACCTAGCACTTATGAATGAAGAATCAGAAAGTGTTGAAAGATATGAGTTTTGGGCTAATTGCAGTAGAACTTGTATAAATCAATTAATCTCAGCGATAGATGAAGTAAACAATGCTGAAGATATTTTATAATACGAAACCTCTAGTAATTCTAGAGGTCTACACAAGATGACAACTTATGTACTGATGAGTTAAGTCATATTAATATACAAGATTGAGGTGATTATTTTGTATAAAAATATAATAAGAGAAGTTAGAGATAGATTAGAATATGATATTTTTAATGATTATTTATATAGATTAATAAATAATACAAATAATAAAAAGTTAGTGATATATACTATTTTACACAGAATAGCATTATTTAGTTGTGTTGATAAAACTAAATTTAAAGGAATGTTTAGAAATCAAGACCTAGATAAGTTAGCATATTATTTATATTTACCTAAACCAAAAGCAAGTGAAATTCATAGAGCAACACAATAACATCATGATAGAAATGCTTTAGATTATAATGTATTATGTGAAATGGTATTTGATTGGGAAAGTGCTCATTATACAAAACCTGATAAACCATTGTCAGCATATGAAAATCTTAAAACATTTCATCCATGAAGAATAAAGTGTAGAAAAGTGTATAAACTCCATGATTTTTCTATGATATCTAAATATAATTTTATGAGGTGATAAAGATGAGTATGAAGAAAAGTTCAGTATTTAATAATTATAATCCTAGTGAAGAAACATTTAATGTGAGTATTGAAAATAATTCTTCCCTAGAAGAATACTACAATTTACTACAATTAATAAAATATAGTAGTACGCAATGTTTAGAAGTATTACAAAGTTTTCTAAAAAGAGTAAAGGATTGTGTAAGTAGTCATATAGAAGATTATGTGATAAAATATGATATTACATTAATTGCTAATCTATATGATTATTGTTTTAATAAGGATGATAGTTTTATTTGTATACACGGCTCTAAAGATTTAGTATCTAATGTTTCTTCACTAGTAAATAGTTGTAGAGAAATAAAAAATTGCTTAAGCAGAAATATAAAAATTCCTAGAGGATATTTTAGTATATTGTCTTCATCTTTAGTGAATATATTTTATGATAATGACATTTTAAAAAGTATTAGATTAGATGATGAAATAGATTTAAAAGAAGAAGATAGAAAATTCTTAGAGTCTTTAGATGATATATTTTATGTCGAATAAATAATTGTAGGTTTTCTATAATATTTAGTAGTTATAAAGTATTTCAAGAAGCTTTAAATGATACTACAGATTATAGTAATGAATCAAATTTTATAGAATTTGTACAAGCATTTAAACATGATAAAATATAAATTATATGAAGTTAGAATATGAAAACAATGAATATATTTAAAATAATAGTGTATGAGAATCTCCCTAGTAGGTTTTCATTCACTTATTTTTTATTGTAAAAAATATTGAAGGTGGTGTATTGCAATGTTTTATGCTGTAAAAGTAGGAATGAGTAACAATACAATTTATACCAGTTGGGAAGAATGTAAAGCAAACGTTTCAGGTGTTAGTGGTGCAATATACAAGAAGTTTAATACGCTGAAAGATGCTGAAGCTTTTTTAGATAAGCCATTAAAAAGTATAGATAGAATTGATTTACAAGATAATTTAATAGCTTATGTTGACGGCAGTTATAATATTGCAGAAAAAGAAACTGGTTATGGAATTGTATTTGTAAAGAATAATAAAATAGTAAGTAAAGATATGGGACGAGTTTTGATATATGGTGATAATACTACAAATAATGTTTTAGGGGAATTAATTGGTGCATTAAAAGATACAGAGTTAGCAATTGCAAATGGTTACAAAGAGATAGTTATAGCTCATGACTACCTAGGTATATCTGCTTGGGTAACAGGAGATTGGAAACCTAGGACAGAAATTACTAGAAAATATAGAAATACCATGATTGATTATTCTTCAAAAATTAAATTAAACTTTTTAAAAATAAAAGCACATTCAGACGAACAAGAAGGTGGAAGTATATTTAACCATGAAGCCGATAGGTTAGCTAAATTAGCTAGTGGTATATTATAATGGAGATGTTGGTATGGATAAAGAAGACAAATTTAAAAATATGTTTTTATCTATGAGTAGAGAAGAGTTAATTGATTTTCTAAAAGATTGTAATATTGATATTGAAATTACTACACCTGGTAAAGGTGGTATTTATTTTAAAGATAGAGTATAAAATACATATAGTAATAACCCTAGTAGGAATAGATGGTTGCTAACTAATCATTTTTTTAGGAAGGTTGTACAATGTAAAATAGTGCTATATTTTAAAGTGGAATCAATGACTATAACAATAATGGTAAATCAAAAGTGAAATAAAAAATATTTAATGAATTATATACAGAGTAGAAAGGAGTTTTATTATGAGTAATATAGAAAAGTGGATAATAAAAATGATGATTTAACAATAAAGATAGATGAAAGTAAAATAAATAACAAAGAGAATAGAATTAAAGCAGGTATGAAATATAGTACAACATTTGCTGGTATGATTGAAAAACAAAAATAACTGAACATTATAGCTAGGTAAATCAGATACCTGGCTATTTTTATTGTAAATAGTATAAAAGTGATTAGGAGTTAAATTATATATGGATAAATCAGGAATGTTTAAAAAAGAAAATGAAAAAAGATATGTTACAACTTTTAACAACAAAGATAAACATCCTCAAGAGTGGATAGAAAGTATAGACGGTTACACATTTGAAAAGGCATTAAATATGATTTTAGATGATTGTATGAATTCCAGTACAGAGAAATTATTTTTAGATGTTTTAAAAGAATGTTTAGAAAATGCTTTTGGTGATTATCCTACATTTAAATATACAGAAGAACAAGTAGATTTTCTTTTAAAAGTAATAAAAGAAGGTTATGATTTTAGATGGTTGACAGGAGATTTAATAGGTCATGACCTAGATAAAATGTTAGTTATTTTTAAAGGAATGAAAGAACAAAAGATTAATGTTAAAAATAATATATTTTATAATAAAAAGGAAAAACATTTATTACAGAAAGCTATTCTTGACAATAAACATGTAGATGCTTTATTTAGACCTGGATATTGGGATTTAACTTGTGGAGTTGATTATACTAAACTAATGTACAAGTTAGGATATGATATAATAGAAGTTAATAAAAGAGTATTTTCCATATATAAAGATAGCGAACCTTTATGTGTTGTTAATAAAAATTTAATAAGTTTGCATTATGTTAAGTTGATACAAACCCTAGTATGTGATAATGTTAATATAGAAGATTATTTAAAATATAATTTAGATGAAGTCCAAATTCAAGTTCATATGAAATTATCTAAACTATGTAATATAAGTGTAGCCAGAATACTTAACTTAGACAGAGAAATATTAATGAAGTTTTTAGATTGTAGAGTATCTGACCTAGGTAACCTATCTCATAAAATTATGTTAGATATAGAAAAACAATACAGTGTAATAACAATGTTGAATAATAAGTTATATAGGAAGTGATTATATGAAAGATGATATTAATTTAAAATTGGATAAACCTATAAGGATTGTAGATATTTTTGGTAATGACTATGTTGATAAATATACATTGAACTCAGTTGGTGATACGCTTGTTTCTTTTTGTGATGATAATTTTAATGATGCAATGCGTAAGTTTATTAATCATAAATACAATAAAAAGTATTCAAGATTATTTATAAATATTATTAGTTATATTTTAGAAAATGAAACTGGATTTGATTCTAATGGAAATGTTGTTAAAAAGTATACTTCAAAACAAAGAGAATTTCTTTTATTGATGCTTTGCAATGGTTGGGATTTTAGATGGTGCAAACCTAGTAGTAAAACTAACTCAATGAAAAAAATTAAGAAATCATTTCTTGCTCTAAGTTCTCAAATAAAACCTAAAGATTCAATATATAGAACAGAGTTTCAAGAAGCTTTTGATATAGCTGTTAAATGTAATAAACCAATAGGTGCTTTATTTGATACTGACTTTTGGTATACTACAGAAGAAAAGGAATTTTTAATTCTATTGTATAGTAATGGGTTTAGTGTAGAAAAGAATTCTTTTGGAGATTATGTTGTAAAGAATAATGTAGATACTGTTTGTAAAGTTAAAAAAGAGATATTAACTAATACTTATGTTGATTTGTTAAAATCCTTAGTAGGATTAAGAATTGATATTACACATTATTTATATTACAAAGCTACAGAAGATAAGATAAGATTACATCAAAATATATGTATAGTGAAAGAAATAGATTTTAAATATATAAAAGATTTGAATGATTTATTAGTAAGTAAATTATTAGATTTAGATTTTTCAGAAGATAACTATTTAGATAATTTAATAATCCATATAAATAAAGAAGCACCTCTAGTAGAAAATAGTTATTCTGTATTAAACACATTAGAAAATAAATTACTTAGTAATTAAAAGTGATTATATGAAATGTTGTTGAAGATTTTATTGGATACATTAATTATAATAATATTAGTAATTGCGTTTTATTCGATTGTTGATTATATTGATAATAATAGAAATACAAGTAAAAATTAAGAAAAGATTGATGTTACAGATATACTACAGATAAAGAATTTTCAGATGAATTTCTGTGATGTTATTTATAAAATAATTAATGGAGGTAAGTTATGAGTAGTTTAAGATATGAGTTAAATGAAGTAGCTAAACTATATAACAGAAACGATATATTTAGTAGAGATGAAAGACTTAAATTAAAAGAGTTAATGAAGAAGAATTCAAATATAAGAAAACATAAGTTCAGTAAGTTTACACGTTTGCAGTTAGTTTGTTTATCTTACTGTATGATAAATGATTTGAATATATTTAGTTATTTAAATCTTAGTCATGACCTAAAACAGTTAACAGAAATAACTAAAGGATTAAAATATAACTTAGATGTGTCATGCTATGCTAATCCTAACTATAATTATGAGCAAATGAAGTTAATAAGACTTGGATTAAAATCAGGATTAAAAGTTAGTACATACTGTAACCCTAGATATACTGTAGAGCAAATGAAAGTTATAATGTGTGGATTACAGAAGGGAGTTGATGTTACAAAGTATTGTGATACAAGATTAAATTCAAATCAAATGAATGTCATTTTAGTTGGTTTAATATATGGTGTTGATGTTACAAAGTATAATGACCCTAAATATAATGCATACCAAATGGTGCAAATTAGATATGGATTAAAAGAGGGTTTAAATGTTGATTTGTATTTAGATAGCTCATTTAATGAAAGACAGATGTATTATATAAGGGTAGGTTTACTTAACAAACTAGATGTAACAAAATACGCTAAACCAGAATTCTCTGAAATGTATATTGAATTATTAAATAAAGTAAATGAAGATGGAAAAAGTATTGATGAGTTTATAAGATATAAATTTAGTGAAAATCAATTAAAGGTTATAGTAAGGGGTATTAGAGATGAAGTTGATATTTACCAATATGCAAAGCCTTGTTATAATGCTGAACAAATGCTTGAATTAGAGTTAGGTCTTATTTCAGATTTAGATATAAGTAAATATAGCTCCTATAAATACCATAGTGGTGTAATGAGAATAATTCGTAAATCGCTACTTTATAAAAAAGATGTCTCAGAGTTAGCTAAGGAAGGTTATGATGAAGGTCAATTGTCACTACTTGCAAATTGTTTAGCTTCTGAGTTGGATATTACACCATTAAAAAATAAGAGTTATTCTTTTGAGGTTATGCAAGTTATATACTCAGGTTTAATAAGTAATATTGATTTGTCTAGCTACGCTAAAGAGGGGTATGATGCTTTTCAGTTACAGCAAATATTAAGAAGTATTAAATTAGGAATAGATATTTCTAAATTTTTACACCTAGATGTTAGTGGTGAAGAAATAGAAGAAGTGTTAGATTATATATCAGATTGTAAAGAAGAATAAAATATCTATGATATATTATAGAAGGTGTTATAATGTTTGAATTAACAAAATATTTAAAGCATACTAAAAGTCCATTCAATAAAAATTATGAAGGATACACTCAAGAACAGTTATATGAGATAAGTGAAGGTTTAAAATCTGGTGTTGATATTTCTAAGTATGCTAAAATTGAATTTAGTGCTACTATGATGAGAGTTATAAGATTAGCCCTAGAAGAAAAATTAGACATATCTGGAATAGACTACAGTAAGATTGATGTAGATGTTGCTTCAGAGTTACATGAGTTGATGATAATTAATATTAATATTGATAAATACAAAGAAGGATATAGCAGTAAACAATTATATGCAATAAGAGATGGCTATACAAGAGGTTATGATGTATCTTTATTTGATGATAAAAAGTTTTCTAGTGAGCAAATGTATGCTATAATTAAAGGTATAAAAGACGGAGTCGATGTTACGAAGTACAATGACCCATATACACATTATGAAATTATGAATCAGATAAGGATGTCTTTAAATTCAAAAGTTAACATTAACCACTATATAAATAATTGTTATTCTAGTAGTCAAATAAATGAGATTAGACTTGGATTAGAGAAAGGTTTAGATGTGTCAATGTACAACTCAAAAGAGTTCACTAGCAAACAAATGATTCAAATAAGAAAAGGTTTAGAGCATAATATAGATGTTACTAAATACAATGACGTCTGTTATGACCACTATCAGATGGCTCAAATAAGAAAAGGATTAGAAAGAGGTTTAGATATTAGTATTTATAGTAATCCAAAATATTCAAGTTATGAAATGTTTGAAATAAGAAAAGCTTTATTAGATGGTGTTAACATTAAACAATATATTGATGATGGTTTTACCCCTAACCAAGTTGCTCAAATCAGATTAGGAATTTTGGAAAATATAGATGTTTCTAAATATGCAAAGTTAGATTTGTCACCTTCTGAAATGGGTGATATAAGATTGAATTTATTAAAGTAGTATCTTAGATTATCGTAACCTAGTAATAATTATTTTTAAGAAAGGAATGATATGAATGTTTTTGAACAAAGAAAATTTAAATAAATTTAGTGAGGAACAATTATCTGTTATAAATGATGGATTAGAAAAAGGTTTGGATATATCAAAATATTTAAATCCTATGTTTAGTGTTAAGCAAATGGAACTCATTAAAAAAGGTTTAGAACTAGGTTTTGATGTTTCATTGTATAATCACATTTGGTTTGATGAGGAACAGATGGAAATGATTCTAGTAGGACTTTTAAAGAAAGAAGATATGAAAGAGTTTGCTAAAGTATATTACACAGCAGACCAAATGTTAATGCATATAAGACTTAAGAATAAAGAAGATTATAATCATCCTAAATATAGTGCAGAGTTTTTAGAAGAAAAAGAAGATGATTACTATGAATCAAGAAGAGAGGCAAATAGAGATTATTATTCAGATTTATATGCTAATGATTCTTCTGCACAATGGGATTAGTATTCAAAATACTATTAAGTAAAATATTAAAAGTGAGATAAATACTCATAACCTAGATGTCAGACAGTATGGTAAACCAGAATATAATTATATTAAAACGAGAAGAATGAAAAATAAAATGATGAGTTAGTTCAGTCAGAATAAACTGGGGGTGCGTTAATTATGTTTAATAAGTTAAATTCATTTAGCAATAATAGTAATGATGCTAATGCTAATAATAGAAAAAATAGTTATTGGGATTTTGGTTGGTACGATAAAAGGCAAGAGTTTCAATTAAGAAGTGGATTAGAAAAGAACTTAGATATAAATAAGTATATGTGTATAAAATTTAATAGTTATCAAATGAATATAATCAAGAGAGGTCTTATAAAACAATTAGATGTTTCTATATATGCAAAGGAATGTTTTAATTGGAAGCAAATGTTTATAATATACGTTGGACTAAAAGAAGACTTAGATGTTTCTGTATATGCAAAAGAAGACTTTAAATGGGAACAAATGAAGGAGTTGTATTTAGGACTAAAGAAAGGTATAGATGTTTCTGAGTATAATAACAGTTTATTTGATGTTTTTCAAATGCGTATTATAAGAGAAGGAAAAGAGTTAAATTTAGATACATCAATATATAGCAAAATCTGTTACGATTATTATCAAATGGAAGTTATCCTAGAAGGATTAAAAGAGGGTATTGATGTATCAATGTATGCTGACTCTAAATATGATTCAGAGCAAATGTACCAAATAAAAAGAGGTATTATGGAAGGTATTGATGTGTCAATATATGCTGACTATAGATATGATTTTACCCAAATGAGTTGCATATTATCGGGTCTTATAGATAAATTAGATGTATCAAAGTATTCTGATGTTAAGTATACAGCGGTGCAAATGTCACAGATATATAAAGGACTTAAGAATAATGTTGATATATCAAAATATGCTGATAGTAATATTAGGAGTGAAATTATGTCTATAATTAGGCAAGGGTTAGAGTTTAATATTGATATGAGAAAGTACGTAGAAATGGGATTAAAGTATGATAATCTAATGTTAGTACTTGACGGTTTAAAAAATGGATTGGATGTTTCATTATATGAAGATAAAAGATATAACCATATACAAGCAGCACTTATAATGGCTGGTCTGAAACTTGGTTTAGATGTGAAAAAGTATGCTAACCCAAAATTTAGTGAATATAAAATGATGATAATTGCAAATGATTTAAAGAATGGTATTGATGTTTCTGAATATGCTGACCCAGATTTAAGTATAGTTGAGATAGAAAATATAAGATATCAGATTATGAATTCATAAAATCGTTTAAATAATTTAACAAGTAGATTTTATAATTTGTTTTTCAACTTACCACCTTCAATAGATTATATTTATAAATAAAAAATATTGGAGGTGGTATTGTGTTTATTAATAATCAAAGAAGAGTTAATGCTTTAAAAGAAAATATAGAGATTGCAAATCAAGGTTATTTTATTTACAATGATAGGAGAATTGATTTGAATGTTCCTAGCACTAAATTAATTTCTGTAAAGGAAATATTAGATTATAAGTTACATAATGAAACAAAATTCAAATTTGTTCATAACACAACCATAGGTGCTGTTTTTAATAATCCTAGTAAGTGTTGTGTTTTAAACTTTGCAAGCTACAAAACACCTGGTGGTGGAGTATTAAAAGGATACAACTCACAAGAAGAAAGCCTTTGCTATCCTAGTAATTTATATACTGAATTATTAAAGTTTAAATCTACTTTTTATGATAAGCATATTAATGAAGGTTTGAATTATGGTCTTTATACTTCAGAAGCTTTGTATTCAGAAAACATAAGTGTATTTAGAACAGAAGGCTTAGAAGTAATGAGTTCAGTTAGAGAAATGAATGTTATTACAATGGCTGCACCTTATGCTGAAGTAGTTAAAAGGTATCGTCCTAACCTAGTAAGCAGTATCTATAAAAGCCTAGAGGAAAGATGTAAAAGAGTTTTGGAGATAGCTTCTGCAAATAATCAAGAATATTTAATATTAGGTGCATTTGGTTGTGGAGTGTTTGGAAATGATATAAATGATTTAATAGGAATTTGGTATAAACTATTTAATAATGAATTCAGAGATGTTTTTAAAGAAGTTGTATTTGCAATTCCAGAAGAAAATAATTTAGACAAATTCAAAATTAAATTTATTAAATAAGTTAAAGACTATTAAATAATTTTCTGAGGAAATTCTTTTAGTAAATTATGTTGGAGACATATTGCTGAATATTATTTTAATAATAGCTAGTAGTGATAAATTGATAATCTACTAGCCAGTATACTCCTTAATTACTATTGTTAGTAATTTATAATAAGTGATTTTAACTTATAAAACAAACCCTAGGAGGATTAAATATAGAAAAGAATGTAAACCTACGAGTGGTATTATTAATGAATGAAGAGAAGAGAATAAGAAAAAACAAATAAAATCTTAGCTATTTACTGATGATACTAGGATAAGAAATTATTTGATTAATTATGATAGTATTAAATATTGTACTAATGATACTCCAGCTATCTCAAAAATCTAGGATGATAATTATGTTGTTAAAAGAACTCTTAATTTTGATGATATTGTAAAGAACTTGGATAAGACAGGTGGTAAATTGTTTACATTAATAGGAAGAAAGTAAGATATTAGATATCCCCTAAAGAAAAACAACGCTTGTTATAGATTAATAGGAGGTGTTGTTATGAGTAAGATTAATAAGTTTAGGGGAGATTATGCTTTTCTAAGTAATTTTTATCCATGTATTATACATTATAAGGAAATGACTTTTAGGTGTTCTGAAGCTATGTTTCAATCTTTTAAATGTAGAACAAGGGAAGATGCTGAAATGTTTCAAGATTTTGATGGACTTACTTCTAAGAGAATGTCTCATAAAATAAAGGTAAGAGATGATTGGTATAACATAAGCATAAGTGCTATGTACATTACACTAAAGGAGAAATTTACGCAAAATCCTGCATTAAAAGAGAAATTACTAGCAACAGGAGATTCATACCTAGAAGAAGGTAATACTTGGAATGATAAGTTTTGGGGAGTATCCTATGGTGTAGGAGAAAACTATTTAGGAAAACTATTAATGTTGGTAAGAAAAGAGTTGTTAGAAGGTAAGTACTAACAAAAACAAATTAGGGGGAAGATGAATAATTCCCCCTATTAATTTTAATGTAGGAGGTGAAAGAATGTTAAATAAATCAGCTTCTTTCAATACTGATGAGGCAATAGAAAGTCTATTAAAAGAATTTGATAAAAATAATAATTCAATTCTTTATGGAGAATACAAAGAATTTAATAAGGACTTAAATATTATTTTTGGACAGGCAGAGACTTTATTGCATTTTAATAGATATAATTTCACGGACGTATGTAAATTATATCAAAAATTATTTTTCGCTTTATCACCTAGGAGTAACGAAATACCTATTATGGATAACCAAGGAAAAAATCTGGAATTTTTTGTTTATTTAGATGATGAAATGAAAGACGCTATAGAAACAGGATTTATAGATTATAATGGAAGGTGCTCTTCTGAGTCACTTAATAGATGGTCAGATGATTTTATACATCTTTGTTCATCTGATTTTAATCTTATAGGTACATCCAATAAGGATAGTTCTATGAAAAAACTTTGGAAAAATGTTATCAAAGTATCTGTACCAAAAAATAATTGTATTATATTAGATAAAAGTAGTTGGGAAGAGATGGTAAATTCTTCTTTATATGATTATTATAATAGCTTTGATGGAAATACTTTCTATAGTGAATTTCTAAAATGTTTAGACATAACTGTTGCTGATGAATATGTGATATTAGTAAATTATTTAAATAAAGATTGTGTAATATAGGAAGTGTATAATATGATAAATCAACCCTTGTCTTTTACGAATAAATTAAAATCTTTTAAATCAAATGTAAAATATAATTAAAGAGATAGTAATATGGAAGGGTTTCAATTAATAAAACTTGTATTCAGATTGATGTGGATAATATTAGGAATAATGAGTTTTTATTGATGTGATAATATATGTACAATTTCAACTTGCAATAACTTGTTTAGTAGGATTTGGAATAATAAGTTATGCTTTGGTAAAAGATAGTTATATTGAATTAAATAATAAAAATAGGAGATGTTTTAAATAAAAATGAATAAAAGTAATGTTTGCTCATCACCTAGAACAATAAACTTTGCTCATTTTGATAATGGGTTCAAAGAGAGATACTTATATAATAGAGTATGAGGACAGGTATTTTTATGATAGGGAGTGGTTAAAGAAAGGTAGAGATAAGATATACGTGATAGAAACCTATAACTTTAGTGATATGGTAAAGACTTTAGATTTTAACAACAAGCAATTGTAGATAAATTAGGACTTGAATATTGCTTGTATTTCTTACGTGATTACCATTACGAAAATAAAGAAATAAAATCTATATAATCATACTTAAGAAATTCATTCACTGCTTATAAGTTAAAGTTAGAGTTTTACGAGAAACACTATGATAATAATTTTATCTCTAAACAATATATTGAGCCATTCAAAGACTTGATTGATAGTGTAGGGTTTAATACTTCTATGTTAGAAGAATACACTAAATATAATTTGTTCACTAAATTACCTAATGAGTTAAATCGTATATTATTGTGTTATGACTTATTACAAGATAAGTTTGTAGTAAGGACTTTTAATGCTTCAAATGGGGATGTCTGGAAACATATTATTCCGGAGGAATATTCTAAAAATGAATATTGTATTGTAGGCTTCCTACCTGTAAAGTACTTATGGGACAAATTTGAGAAAGGTGATTATTCTTTAATGTATCATATAGAAAAGATTATGGGCTGTATATCTTATCAAGCTGATAAGATATGTACTGACACCTGTGATGTGATGATTTTAAATAATTTAGATTTAGAGTTAGAAGGGGGTGATTATGATGAAGAAATAGCACCTAGCGTATTGCAAAAACCCTAGAGGAAAAAGGTTTAAACATAAGAGGGAAGGTTGTTGATATTTGCTTGTTTCAAAATGAAGGGACTGAAACTATAGGATTTGATGTGTACTTTAATTAGGATGAATCATCAAGACTTATGAAGTATAAACCTAATAAAAACGAGTTATTTGTTGATGAAATAATTTTCAGTAGTATAAGAGATAATGTGATAATATCTTCTATGAAAAATTTATTAGAATTAATTGACATACATATAAATAATGTAGAATTAGTTAGATTATCGTCAGCGTTTTAACTAGAATAAGCTAGATTAAGTAATTAACCTAGCTTATTTATATTTAATATTATAATACAAAGATTTTATAAATATTAACCTATTTAAATAAGGAGGTATAAATAATGAATATGGAAAAGAGTAATGTATTTAATAATAATAAATCTGGAGAGTTATATAAAGAAGGAGATAAAGTTCAGAAAAATTTTGATAAAGTAGTGACAGAGCTTTGTAATTATAACAATGTGGGTGGTACTAAATTTATAGATAGAACAGCAACTGGTTCAAGTAATTTTATAAATGTTAATAATATCTTAAAGGAATATTTTGGTGAAGATTTTATTTCAAAAAATTTAGAGAATACTTTAATTTATATGATAAAGGACCCTCAAGATTTATATATCGATTATAAATTAGATAATGGTTATATTGTTAACATGTTATATTTTTCTTATAATAAAGGTGCTATTTATGTAAATGATAATTACCATATTTCAAAAAACATGAAAATAGAAATATATGGAATTGTGAATTGGATTTATGGATTTTTGAAAGGTACAAAGTGTCATCCTGCACAGACTAATGTAAAATTAATACATTACAAAGATAATATTAACAGTAAAGAATGTGAAAAAGCAATAAGTGTTATAAAGGAATTTAATGGTAAAGATTTAAGTGTAAAAGACAATATATCAAAAGTGGTTTTATATGAAAATATGTACTCTTGTACTAATGATATTGTATTATTTTATAATGACAACTCTAGTGTTCCTGTTATGAAATATTTTTCTGAACGTGATTTAGTTGTACTTAATAAAGATGTTTTCATTAATAAGGAATATAAAGATTCATACAATTTCATAGATAAACTATTTTCTTCACTTGGATGGATTATCTTCCATTTTGATTTAGAATTTGATTCATTACTGTAAGTTAGCAGACTAGAATTAATAAATAAATAAATAATGTCAGATATTAATAGTAAACTTTAAATATGGAGAGGTGAGTACATAATGTAGTATGCAGTAAAAATAGGAAAAGTTAACAATCAAATTTATGATAATTGGAATGATTGTCAGAAAAATGTATCAGGAGTTTCTGGTGCAATATTTAAAAAATTTAGAACTAGGGAAGAGGCTTTAGATTTTATAAATGAAACCCCTAGCAATAAATCAGCTACAAATCTAAATAATAAATTAATAGCCTGCGTAGATGGTAGTTATAATGCCACCATTAAAGAAACTGGATATGGGATAGTCTTTGTAAGAAATAATGAAATAATATGTAGAGATTTTGGAAGAATACTAATTCATGGGGATAACAGTATAAACAATGTCCTAGAAGAGTTAATGAGTGCTCTAAAAGCTACTGAATTAGCAGTAGCTAATAATTATGAGGAGATAGTTATAGCTCATGATTACCTAGGTATATCTGCTTGGGTAACTGTAGAATGGACACCTAAGATAGAAATAACCAAGAAATATAAAAAAATAATGAATCATTACTCAACTAAGATACATGTAGACTTTTTAAAGATAAAAAGCACATTCTAGTGATTCAGATGGTGGTAGTATATTTAATCATGAAGCAGATAGGCTAGCAAAATTAGCTAGTGGAATTCTGTAAGACGTAGACATATAAAACAGTATATGAATTTGGGGAAGTAAATCCCCATTTTTTAATTATAGTATATCTTATTAGAGGTTATTAATGTGAATAATAAATATATGAAGTTTATATAAAGTCTAGACTAGACAGAAAAAGAAGCAAAAAGTTACTAGATAAAGTTACTAAGTTGAATGATAGTTGTAAGATAAAAGGAAGATATATAGAAATACTGGCAGGAGTATTAGAAGACACTTTACATATTAAAGGTCTTTGTTTAAAATTTCAGCCAAAACTAGATTCATTGAATAAATATCAAATCTATGGGTACGCAAAAAGGTTATCAGGATTTTCATTGGCAATAAAAAATTAAATTGTAAACCTAAGTGTACCTATAAAAGAATATAACTCAGACTTATTATTTCTATTATTTGAAGACTTAAACAATAACCTTGTTTACTTATCCAAGAAATGTGATAAATTAGAAAAGAAAATTTATAAAATTTATGAAAATGAAGAAGTAGTGTGGGTATAAGAAAATGAGATTAATATCTCTAAATGAAAAAAGAAATATAATTAAGAATAATAAATATGTCATTAATACTTTAAATTCCAAAGAGAGTGTAGTTAATAATAAAAAAGAGATTTGATAAGATTTATACAGATTGTAAAAACTATAATATAACTATTTTACAAGTCTTATCCTAGGAGGATAATAGTATTATAAATAATATAAGGAGCGTTTAATATGAAAAAAGATTTTAAAAAGTCCAATGTATTTGATAATTTAGACGATACTTTAGAAGAGTTTGTCACAACTAAAATTAATAATTCAGATTATGAATCTGAAGAAAGTATTGAAGGTATAAGAAAGGAAATAATTGATAACCTTTTTAATAAGAATTTTCCACAATGTTGTTTTAAAACAGATGTTGAAGTAATTATTAAAGGTGTGCAAGTTTCAAGATATGTTCATGAGTTTTATGAGTATTCATATACTCTACGTAACAAGAAAACTAAGAAGCTATATTTTTCATATCAAATAATTACTAACTATAAAGACTTTATTAATTACGAAGATGTTGAATATTTAAAGAATGGAACTGAAAGAGCTGTAATAGTTTCACCAGAAATTTTTACTACTAGGGATGAAAAAAATATTGATTTATTTTGTGATAATTTAGATAGATATTATTTGTATAAACATATACTTAAAAATATGCCTTATATAAAGTTAAATAAGCGTGGACTAAATAAGGATGTTTATGAAAATATTTCTGCTATTAGGTTTTGTGAAAAATATAAAGAAGATACTTATTTTGGTATAAATAGTAAAATTGTAGTAGATTATATGAAGAACTATGGAATGGGAGATTGTCTTTTTGGAATATGCTGGGTAGGTTTTAAAAATAGAGATAAAGATAATATTTATATTGATGCTATAACTAATTCAAAATCTGTTGGAAATGTATTTTGGTACTCTGTGAAAAATAATTGCATTAAGGTACATTCTAGTTCATTTAAGAATATAAATGATGATACTATTAGAGAATTAGCTATATGGTTAGCTGAGAAATTTCAAGTTAATAATATACCTAGTGAAGAACCAGAAGTAAGAAGATTAACTTCTTTAAGAGATGAAGTACATAGTTGTAGAAATTCAGATGGAGACCCTTGCCTTTTTGATTATAAAGTAACTAAAAAAGATGTTATTAAATATTTATACGAGAAAAAATTATTTCCTTTAGACCCGTTCACGTACAAAATACATGGCAAAGGTATAAAAGAAAAAGATTCTGATTTGTTTAGGTCTTATAGATTTACGATAGAACCAGAATGTGACTATCTTTATTTTGATTATGAATTAGTTGATAACATAAGAGCTGTTATGGTAGATAATACAATATTCAATGAGACCTCTGACAAAGAGATAGAGGAGATATGTAATTACATAGATAAGATTTATTTATATAAAGATTTAGAAAGTGATTTAAAAATTTATAGAATTCCACCTTCTGTTTTATTTCATAAATCACCTGTAGAATTTGCTAAAGAGAGTTTAGAGGAAAATATAGAATAATAAAATTAAATAGGCAGTAATGTATTTAACTTAGATAGTTGATATACATTACTGCTTTATTTTTAGGAGTAAAATACGAAGCAATTAAATATATTTGAAAATAATAAAAAGTTCAATACTTTCTACGAGTATTTCTTTTGGGGATTCTAAAAACTTTTAGTAAATGCTTTAAATAGTACAGTAAAGAGAGCGTCAGAGATGATATAGTTTAGTTATTTAAATGAAGATGTAAATAAAAAATGTATACCTATTGGAAGTGGCTAAGGAAATATACTTAGAAATTAATTTTTATTGTTTTAGTAATGAAATATTTGATAATGAATTTCCATATGAGTTAGAGTCTGAATGGGAAAGTATTTATCAACAATATGATGATGTAGAGAAACAGGTAATATTTCCATGTATTGATAAAGAGATTCATAATCTAGCAGACTTTGTGCATCTATAAAAAATATTATTTATAAGTGTAAATTATTTATATAAGAATAATTAGTAAAGGAATTGATTATATGAATGAATTAAAAGATAAAATAAAATTACACAAGATATCTTCAAAATGAATCAATCAAGAATAAATTAAAGACCTAGCAGAAACATTAAGTAATCCTATTAATAATATAATTGTTCTAAGTCCAATACCTTTACTTCCAGCTAGACTTTGCCATAGTGCTGGAATGCTTGATGCAATGTACGATGGAATTTGTAAAAGAAATCATGTGTATATTTTACACAATGATTTACGAGAAAAGAAAGAATTGCCTGATGGTAGAATAATTAGTGGGATTGCCAAAGATGGTTGGAAATTAATAGAGGTTTAAAAAGCAAGTCTTTTTTATATCTGTTATGACTATAAATAATAAACAGATATTAAATAAATTTATAAGTTAAGGAACTTTAAAACCTAGGAGGATTATTATGGAAAAATGTAATTCGTTTGATACAAAAGAACATGCAGTTAAAAATACAGTAGTAACTTTTGATGGTTATAAACTTTCAAATGAACAGGAAGATATAATTAAAAAAGAAATGAGTAAATACAAAGCTAATAGTATAGATAAATCAGTAAATGTAGAATCAGAACTTATTTTTAAAGAAAAGTACAATATACAAACTGGATGTAAAATCTACATCCTGTTAGATGAACTTGTAAGAAATTATACAAATATAATAATTACAGACAATAAATTAGATTCTTTATTCAATTTAGCTGGAAAAGTTTTAAAACATATAGGATATGATTCGGGTTTAGATTGTTCCATTTGTGAAATTCATGTATTTGCATTAGTAAATAACAGAATATATAAAATGCTTTAAAGGAGAGAATTTAAAAGCTGTAAGTGATTATATAAAATTTTACTGGTAACACGATAAACCTAGTAAGATGTTCTAAAAGGTTAACAACTTAAAATAATTAGACTTTTACTAATTATAAAATACAATAGGAATGGTTTACTATACTGACATACAAAAGTGGAAAAGTTAAAGATAACTAATTTATAAAATTATATAAATAATTTAGGAGGCTATTGTATGAAATTTAAAAAATTATCAAGAGCATCAGCTTTTATATATGATGGTATTATTTTAAAAAAGGGCTCAGACCATGCAGATTTATTGGAAAATTTTATAGAAGACACTCAAGATACAGATGATGACCCTAGGGTTATGTTTCCAAGTGGTATTATTACAGGAGTTATTTATGATGTTGGAGATAAAGAATATATTTATGAGATAGTTGGAAATTTAGACGAAGAAATAATTATAAACAAATTTCTAAATAATATATGTGATACACTTTACATCTATGATTTTAGTTTATACGATTTAGTAGTTTATAAAAAATTAAAGGAGGAAGTAGTGTGAGTACATTTAAATATTTTAGTATTGATGAATACCCAAAAAAAGTCTTGGTTAGTAATTCAAATGAAAATGATATAATATTAGAAGGTTCTCAAATGCAATATGGCGTAAAGGTTATTGAAACTTATATTGAGAAAGCAAGTTCTATTTTACCTTTTGAGTCTGTGATTAGATTAATGAAAGGAATGTTGTATTATACAGTTAATCTTTCTAGAATAGCACAGAATAATAAAACCTTTACAGAACAGGATTTAAGATTTATAAAAGAGTTTGAGGAATCCTTAATTCATAATGTAAAAGATTTCTATTCTGATACAGAGAAACTTATTGCATCTAGAACTAATTTCCACAACTACAAATTTAAATTTGAAGATAATGATATAGAAATAGATAGTGAAAATTTAAAAGTAAATAATAAATTAATTGAAAATGCTTCATACATAATAAACAGTAAAGAATGCTTAATAGCATTAATATGTTGGAGTTTGTGGGATTTCAAAAAAGAAATAAATGTAATTGAATTAATGGAAGTTATAGATTCTGATAAAATAAAAAATCATAAAGATAAAGTAAATAACTTAAAAACTATAAAAGCCAATGATTTAGTGTTTGTAACTCCTAGTGCGGAAGCTATAGATTCTTTTATTAATAGCTGTAGTATAAGAAATAAATCAGAAATAATAAATAATCTTTTCGGTGAAAAAGTAGAAAGAATTAAACTTAATGAGTAGGTGATATTATAATGGAAAAAAGTAATATATTTACAAAAACAGTATTTAAAAGAATTAATAAAGTAGGAAATAATATTATCCTAGAAGGAAAAGAAGAGGGTTTAGAAATATACAGAGATAATGATAAATATGTGTGTAATGGTGAAGTATTTAATATAGACTACAATACTTGTTTAGAAATATTACCTTTCTCTAATCTAGTCAGGTTAGTTGAAGGATATATTATTTATATGTCTAATATAGTCAGAGTAAAAGAAAATGTTGAATTTTTCTCAAAATATGATATTGAACTCATCAAAAAATTTGCATATTTAGAGTGTAATTATTGGAATGATATTTACAAAAATAACAAAGAGAAAAGGGTAATATATAAACAAGACTTTCAAAGTTATTGTATTAATGTAGGAGATATAAAAGTAAATATAGGCTGTAATGGTTTAAGTACTATTTTAGACAACAAAAGAAATAGATTAGAGAATGCACAGTATTTAATGACAAGCAAGTTAAATACTGTAGCTTTAATAAATAGATGTTTGTTTAATATTAGAAAAGAACAAGATGTGAAAACTATTTATGATAGTATAGACTCTAGTATGATTGATGTGTATTCTGAAATTATTAACAATGCAGAAAGTATAGATAATTTAGATAATTTTTTATTTATACCAGCTACAGTAGAGTCAATAAATGATGTTACTCATAATAGTAATATAGCTTTCAAGAAACATATAATAGATATAGCTTTTGATTTTGATTCTAAAGCAGTTAAATTAAAAAATAAAGGTTGGGTAGAATTGAGATAATATTAACAGAAGGAGTTTTGATTATGAGATTAGCATATTAAATTTTAATGATACCGAATTATTCAATGAAATTCACAAACCTAGTGTAGTTGTTGCTGTAAGTAATAATATACAAACTAGGTTAGATAATATCTTACCTTTTATATGAGATAGCGATTTCCAAAAATTATTTGGTTTAATAGAAATGTACCCTAGAAAAGTTATAAAAGTTACTAAAAATTTTAATAATTTATTCGTAAAAGAAAGTTATTTTATATAGAGGTGACACTAGAACTTTAGACAGATTAGGTACAAGATGTGTTAATACGGAAGAATTTTTATTAAATTTAAAAGAGTGGAGGGATATTGATGGATGTAGAGAAAAGCAATTATTTCAATGAACCAAATAAAAATAAATATAAGATAGTTGTTTTAGATTTAGAAACAACTGGTTTTGATAAGTATAAAGATGAGATAATTCAAGTTTCTATAATAGACCAAGATTGTAATACTTTGTTAAATGAATATTGTAAGCCAGAGTATAAAACAGAATGGAAAGAAGCTGAGGAAGTAACAGGCATAAGTCCTAGTATGGTAGCTGATAAGAAACCATTTTCATATTATGCAAAAACAGTAGAAGATATATTAAATAGCACAGATAAGATTTTAATTTATAATGCAGGATTTGATGCCAAGTTTTTACATGCTAAGGGGTTAAAGTTTTCTGATGATATAATAGTTGATGTAATGTTGGATTTCTCAGAAGTCTATGGTGAATGGAATGCGTATTACGGAAATTATAAATGGCAGAAATTAGGTAAAGCTGCTGAGTATTACGGTTATAAGTTTAAAGCTCATGATTCACTAGAAGATGTTAAAGCTACATTATATGTTTATGAGTGTATGACAAAATCAAAAGAAGGTATCAATAAATTATTAAGAGATAAACTTTATGTAAATTGGGTTAGACATTCTACTGGAGAAGATTTTATTATTGGTATTTTATCAAGAGAAGATAAGTTTAAGTTTGAGTATGGATTTGAAATAGAAGATGCTTTAGCTAGAGGGTTTGAATTATTTATTCCATTTGATGAATTAGATAGAGTGTATGAAAGTGATAATTTATTTCAAATATTTTCTTCAAGAGTCCCTAGTAGTAAAAGAGAAGATATTAATATTATCCTAGAAGGTTACGGTTTGAAAGAATATAATGAGTTTGATTTATTAAAAGCAAGTGGTGGTAAATTACCAACAGATAATATATATTTTTCAGCTATATACAAATAAATTAAGAATTTTATGAGAGTAATTTTGATATGATAGATAAATTATATAAAGTATTAGGAGGTGTAATATGAACTTAAAAAGAAGTAATTCATTTACAAAGTGTAGTGAATTAATTACAATAACAGGTGATGATTTGAAATCATTAGTCCAACCTAGTAAGGACTTCATTCCTAGAATAATTTTTAAGGACATAATAGATTATATAGAAGATACAGACATAAAAAGATTACTAGAGTTGTATGGATTACGTAGAACGGGTAAGACAATTTTAATGTTACAAGCAATAGACTATCTTTTAAGTAAAGGTGTATCATCAGATGATATCATTTATATAGAGTGTACTAACAATTGCAGTGCATATGATTTATTAAAGTTTTTAAAGTCTAGAAAATACAAATACATTTTTATAGATGAGATTACAAAAGCACATGATTTTTATGTTTATATAGCCTCTATATGTACTGTTACTTTTGGTATAAAAACAATTATAGCAGGTACTGATAGTTTATATTTTTATTTATCAAGAAGTGAAATGTACGGTAGATATGAAAAACTTTCAACTACATTTATTTCCTATAAGGATTGGTGTATAATAAATAATAAGAATTTATCTATATTAAATTATATACAAAATGCTGGTATCCTAGGAAACTATTATAATGTAGATTATTATCTAGATGACGCTATAAGTAACAATATAAGGGATAGTCTGGATAATATATTGCCATTTATAAGAGATAGTGATTGCCAAAAACTTTCTGGATTAATAGAGATGTACCCTAGAATAGTTATAAAAATTACTGAAAATTTTAATAATTTATTTATAAAAGAAGTTATAAAAAGTAATTATGAATCTTCTTTAAGTATGGGTTTTACTAATGAAAATAGGTTATCTAAATCAGATAAAAAGTTGTTGAATTCGATAATAGAAGAATCATTAAACTTAAATTTTAAGAATGATGATATAGATAGAGACACTTTAAAATATTTAGAACAGTTATTATATGAGTTGGATTTTTATAAAGAATTTGATGAGAGAATTTTATATAATGATAATATAGAAAAAAGAAAAAGAAATTTACAACTGCAACCTGTAATAAGATACAGTCAATATATTAAGTCTTTAGACCTAGTAGAAAGCAAATTAAATTTATTTGGTGTAAGTAGGGAATCTTTTAATAATGAGTATTTACCAAAAATAGAAGGTGAACTTTTAGAACAAGTTATATTAAATCATGCAAGTACTGCATATGATAAAAGATATTATGATTTGTTTACATACAAAGAAAAAGAAAGTGGTGCAGAAATAGATTTAGTTATCTTGAATAAATTGTATGGAGATTGTATTCTAGTAGAAATAAAAAGAAGTGACTCTTTAGATAAAAGATATTTTAGATGGTTGTCTGATGAGAATGTATTAAAGAATATTAAATATCATTTTAATGTAACTACTATCTTAAAGAAGGTTATTTTATACAAAGGGGAAACAAGAAGTTTAGATAAGTTAGGTGTGGAATGTATTAATATTGAAGAATTCCTACTTAATTTAGATAAATGGAAAGTTAATGATGGATTTAGAGAAAACCATTATTTTTGTAAAAATTAGATGTGTTTAAAAATGGAAAAAGGTAATATTATTTCTTCAAAAAATTATAATAAAGGGTCTTGTTATGCGACTCACTTACAAGGAATAGACCATACAGAATGTAAGAAGTTTTCAATGGAGAATTATGCAGCATTAGTAGGATACTGTGTTTATAGTAATGACTTCAAACCTAGTATGTTAAAAGATTTAATGAACAGTAGAAGACATAACGTTATGTATAAGGTTGATGAATATTCTAAATATTTGAAATTTATAACTTATAAAAAAGATAGAAAATCTTTTATAATGAAATATATAGAATATGGTAAAGAACCTAAATTAGAACAAGATTTATCTTATGAAGATATCCTAGAAAGATTAAATTATCATGTTGATTTACACAAAGTAAGTGCAGAAGAATTTTTCAGTAAAGCTTCAGTTGGGTTTGGTAATTGGTTTTTATATGAAGATAGATTAGGAGTTAAAATAACTCTAGTAGCTAGAAAAGTTTTAAAGGATAAAGGATTAGAATCTTATAGTGAATGTATAAATGTTTATGGAGAAATAGAAAATACTGCTATATCTTTATATACAGGAGAAGATGTTGTAATAAATATAACTAATATAAGTCCATATACAGATGAGCTAGCTAAGAATTTATCTGTTATGTTGGATGCTAAAATACAAATTATTAAAGGTTGCTAATGTTAATAGGGTGTTGTTTATGTAACACCCTTTATTTTTATTTAGTAAATTGTATAATGATTATATTTAATTGTAATTATTATAGAATGTATTTAATGTTTATCACCCCTTAGAAGGTGTTTGATAGTATTACATAAAAATAATAAAGGAGTTAATGATTGTAATGAATATAAGTAAGAGTAATGTGTTTTCAAGTAATACTAAGTATAAATTAGTATCTAGTGACTTTATGGACAAATTGGCACTATGTGTTTTAAAAAGTCTTGATAACCTAGAAACATTTTGTTTTAAAGGTGGTTGGGTTTTAAGTAAGCTATTTCCAAATGAATTTAGGAAAACTGTTGATATTGATATGTCTATAATAGATTTAAAATATTTTGATATAATGAAAGATAATTTAATTAAGTTATGTGAAGAGTGGAAACAAGATGGAGAAATACATAACTATAAAATAAAATCTCCAGAACCTGAAAAGAGAAGAAGTGGATTTGTAAAATTATATAGATTAAGACCTAGCGGTGGAAAATATAAAGTTTCAGGAATAGATATTAGCGTAAAAGATATATCAAATTGTACAGTAGTTTTAAATAATTCTATACCAGTATTTACTTTTGAGAGGATGCTTGCTGACAAGTTTAAAGTGCTCCATAGTGGTAAAGATAAGATTTCTAGAAGAATTAAAGATGTATTTGATATAAGATTAATAATAGATAGAGTGAATTTAAACAAAGATATTTTATTTAAATTGTGCACAAGTAATGAAGTTGACTTTTCAAAAGGTATAGAAGCTGATTGTCTTTATTGGTATTCTAATGATTTAGAAGAGATTTGGAAAGATTATGTTAGTACACATAATATAAATAATTATACAGATTTGAAAGAAAATTTAATAGCTATAAGGAAGTTTGAGGAGGAGTTATTAGATGAATATAAATTTAAATAGAAACTTATTGGATTTATCAGCACATTTAAGAAGAGATAAAAAGATTAGTAGTGAAGATTTAAAAAATATAAGTATCTACATTGCAGGTGATGATAGAGAAGAACAAGATGTTATAAAAGCAAATAAAGGTGATTACCTAGTATTACATGGGGCGTGTTTATATTATGGTATGTCTAATGATTTTATCGGTTTTACTGAAATTCTAGAGGAGAGTACAACTATAAAGAGTCCTAGAAATAAATATATAAAAATACCTAATTACGATAAAGAGCATTTTATGATAGAAGATTCTAAAGGTTATTTTATACCAACAGAAGCAAGGTGCATAATAGATTGTATAAGATATAAAAATATAACTTTTAATGAGGAGAGTTTACTCCTAGCTATTAATGATTATTTTGATTTAGGTAACAATATAAATGAGTTATACAAGGTTGCAGACTTTTTTAGAGTCCCTAGAAATGTTGTTGATTATTGGATAAAAGAGTCTGATACAGTTAATTATGAAATTTAGAATGTAATAATTAAGTTAGATTTATCAATGAAGGAGTAGTTATTATGACAAATGTTTTAAAGTGTACTGTATTGTCTAGAAACAGATTACAAGCAGAATGTGATGCAGTAGATAATTTTAAAAGAAGATTTTATGTTAGAGAAATGACTGATTACTTAATCAGTCCTAATGATAGAATGGGTCTTTTATTGTTTGGAAATAGAAGAGTAGGCAAATCTGTTTCTTTATTTCACGCTATAAAAGATTCTAATATAAAACTAGATGAAGTAATGTATTTAGAATGTAATAGTACTATAAAGACTTTTGATATAATAAACTTCTTTGAACCCTTATATGAAGAAGGTTTAATAAAATATTTATTTATAGATGAAGCTTCTTTAATAAGTGATATAATAGAGTACTCTAACTACCTAATAGACAGATTCAATAGAATAAAAGTTGTATTAAGTGGTTCAAGTTCTTTTGTATTTCTCCTAGGAAAAACTAAGCTTCTAGGAAGGTGTCACAAGTTATATCCAACCTATATTAGTTATAAAGAATGGAATCATCTAGGAATGGGAGATATTTGGAGTTATATTAAAGAGGGAGGAATACTTCTTAAAGATTGTGATAAAGAGGAATATTTACATGATTTCGTTAATAATAATGTTCAGTATAGTTTAAATAAATATATAAATTGTTCCTATGCTAATATAGATTTTTATGATAGGTTAGAAACTTTAATAGAATTGTACCCTAGATTTGTTATAAAATGTACAGAGTTATTAACAAATGAATTTTCTTTAGATAAGTTAAAGTCTAGGTACAAGTCTAGAATATCTAGTTATAGAGAATTAAATAAATATTTAATAGATAAATTAAATATAGACTACAGAACTGATTCTATAACTTCTCAAGATATAGAGTTCTTAGCAGACCTTTTAGTGGAAGGTGATTTCTTTATAAGGACTATTTTAGTTGAAGTAAAAAATGGAAAAGAGTTTAAAAAAGATAAATATTATCAAGTACAACCTTGTCTAAGATTAGAACAATTTAGGAAATCTGTTGATTTAATAAAAGATTTATTTCCAAATGTTCATATAAAAGAAGCAAGAGAAACCCTAGAAGGATTTATAATAGAAGATGCTGTTAGGTTAAATATCTATAAATATCTACATCTTAATAAATATAATATCTATGAGTTGAGAATAGACAATAATAAAGAAGTGGACATAGTAGCTGAATCCGATATAAATGTTTATTTAATAGAAGTAAAAAGAAGTTCTACTTATGATAGTAAATATTGCAAACACCTAGTTGATGATGAAATAGAAGAAAGATTTAAAGGAAAATTAATAAATAGACCAGTTGTGTATGGAGGAGAAACTCAAACTAGAATGGCTTATAATAAAAAGGTAGTGTATGTGAATATAGAGGAGTTTTTAAAAAATCTACATAGATACCTAAAATCACCTATAATGCATTCTAGTTTATTTTAGGAGGTGCTAATAATGATTGATTTAAATTATTATAAACAAGAGAGAATTGGTGATACAGTTTTAATGTCGCCTAGACCTAGTTTAAATCATATGAAAATAGAATTTTATCTAGCAAGGAAGTTAGATAATTACTTTAGTAATAGTATATGTAATGTAATAATTGAAACTTCTTTATTTTTAAGTTATAAAGAAGTAAATACCAATAATAGTAAAGAGGTATTAAAATTTATAAGAGAAGTATCCAATGAAGTTATCCCAGATATAATGGTATATTGTAATAAATCACAGGAATGTAATCGAGGGATAATAGGCGTACCTAAAATAATAATAGAAATATTATCTTCTAATAGAGATGATGATTTAATTAATAAATTTAATTTATACGAAAAATATGGAGTTCAAGAATATTGGATTGTAGACCCTTTGAATAAAGAGGTCTACGTGTATTTTTATAATTCAGAAATAGGTAAATACGAAGATGAGATAACTTATAAATTTGACGATATTATATTATCTAAACTATTTAAAGACCTGGAAGTTTCTTTGAAAGATTTAGACCTAGTAGAATAAATTGGAGGTGCTAAGTAATGTGTAGAGTATTTGATGTTACTTACAGTAATTCTTATGTTTGTAATAGTAGTTCTAAAGGAAATCAAGCTAAGTGGAAAATAGATAGTAATTTTATTAAACAGGATTTTCTTGGACATGAATCAATAGCTGAAGTAGTTAGTTCTAGATTAGCAAGTTGCATTAAAGATTTTAATTATATAGAGTATAATCTATGCAGTATAATTTATAAAGAAATGCAATATGATGATTGCTGTATTTCTAAGAACTTTTTAAAAGAAGACTCTACTCTTTATTCCTTATATAGGTTATTTGAAATTAGAGATATGGATATAGAAAAAGAGTTAAAAAATTTCTCAACAGATGTAGCTATTTTAAAGATACAAAAGGTTCTAAACCTTGATGATAGAACTGTAGAAGATATCGGAAGGATGTTATTATTTGATGCCATAATTTTAAATGAAGATAGACATTTTAATAATATTTGTTTTATACGTACTGAAGAAGGTTTAGCGTTATCTCCTGTATTTGATAATGGTGGTTCTTTATTGTCTGACCTTAAATACTATCCTTTAATATATGGTGATTTTAAAAATATTATAAGTGTAAAATCTAAACCTTTCAGCACTAATTTTAATAAGCAAATTGAAGGAGTGTTAAAGTTAGGAATACAACCTTTACAAATTGATAGAAGTAAATTCAACAGATTACTCAATGACCTAGAAATTCCTAGAGACTATAAGCATTATTATAATAGGGCTGTAAAAGTTGTAAATATAATGTTAGATAGATTGGAGGGAAAAGCATGGCAAGCTATATAAGTTTTGATTTTATGTTTAAAGATACAATAGCTACTAGAGTTAATATAGAAGACAATGATAAATTATCTATAGAAAATTTTACAGATGATATTTATTCTAGAGCATTTGGTGTTAAAACTGATATAACAATAGAAGATGTAAAACATTTATTTTCTATAAGAGTTATGCCTAGGACTAGAGCTGATTGTAAAGAAGTCCTAAAACATATAGGCGTTACTTTCTATGACGAATACCTAATTTGTAGAAAAACCAATGGTGCTACAACAGATGATTACAGTTGGATAAGATTCGATGACAGAAAAAATCTTACTTGGGGTGATGTAAGATTTAGAACCTAGGAGTTGATTTACATGTTGAAATTATTATCAAAAATAAAAATTGAAGATGAAATAGAATATATTGTAGAAGATGAAGAAAGTAAGAAAAAGCATATAATTAATTATAATGAGTTATCAGAGCAAATAAAATTAGGAAACATAAAATTTAAAGGGAATAAAATAATATCTAAAATAAAGGCTTTTGATAAATTAAAAATAGTAGGTGAAAATAATTCAGAATTTGAAAATGTTTCAAAATCTAAAAATAATTATAAATTTAAAAGTAATGTGTTTATAGGTAAAAATTTAGATAATGAGATTAAGATGTCAGATAGTCTTAACGAAAGATATTTTGTTAAAGAAATAACAAACTATATAAATAGTAATTCAATAAAACTTCTAGGTATTTATGGATTAAGAAGAACAGGTAAAACTGTTGGAATGTTTAAAGCTATAAGAAAACTGTTAAATGAAGGTAAAAATAATGTAGCTTATATTATATGCAATAGTAAATTAAGAATGAGAGATTTATTAAATGATATAGATATTCTTGTTAATGATGGCTATAGGTATATATTTATAGATGAAATTACTTATATAAGAGATTTTATAAATGATTGTTCTATCCTAGCTAACTACTATACAATGAGTGGTATAAGATTAATAATAACTGGAACTAATAGTTTTGGATTACTATTAGCTAGTAATGAAGAATTATTTGATAGGATAACTATTTTGGATGTTACTTATATTTCTTACAAAGAGTATAAATATTTATTCGGGAAGAAAACTACTATAAAAGACTACATTAATTCTGGTGGTTTACTAACTGATAATATGTTTTATAATATAAACACTTTTAATAATTATTATAATACAGCAATCTACGATAACCTAGCATATTCAATAGTATATTATGAGTATAAAAGAGAAAGAATGTATTTAGGAATCCCTAGAGAAAATCTAAGGTCTGCTTTGATAAAAATCTTAGATATAGATAGTAAGAATTTTACTGTGAAGTCTTTATTAAAAAGATTTAAAAGTAGAGACTTGTCATCAGCATTGCAAATATTAGATAAGAAATATGATATATCTTCTAGGATAAATTCTCAAGAAATATCAGAAGAGTTAAGATACTATTTATCAATTAAAAATTGGGATACAGAATATGATATGAAATCTGATATGAGTAAAATAGGATTGGAAACTGTAGAAAAATATTTGCAAGCCATAGGAGTCATTTATCCATTTTGTGGAGATAATATTTATATAATACCCGGATTAAGAACATATAAATGTAAAGAGCTTATAAATATTTTAGTAAATAGAGATTTTGATAACCTAGAGAGTGATTTAAAAGAAAAATTAAAAAACACAATAATAAATGATGTAGAAGGTTTAACCCTTGAAGATATAATACTGTATAATACAATCTATCTAGTGAATAAAAAGAATGATGAAAATAGAAAAGACTTGTTCGAGTTTGATAAATATAATGTAAGTAAAGAAAGATTTGTTGAATTAGGTAATAAAGAAATAGATATGATAGTCTATAATAGTGAAAATAATTCTTGTATAGAATATGAAATAAAACATTCTAGTGTAGTAGATACAAGTCAGTATAAATGGTTGATAGATAAAGAAGTGCAAAGAAAAATTATATATAAATATGGTAATATAAATAAAAGAGTTGTTCTTTACTTAGGAGAAAGTAAAATAGTAAATGATGTAGTTCCAATAGAGTATAAAAATATAGAAGAATATTTATTACAACTAGAGGACGATTTAGATAAGTTTATAAACCAAGTAAAATGATATTACCAACCTAGTAGCATTTGACTAAGGAGTGATAATGTGATGAATGGATTTAAATTATTTAAAGGTAAGTCTTTATTGAATGTTATAGAATCTTGCAATAAGTATAAACCTAGATTTATTGTAAATGATATAATATCATTAATCAGTAATAAAAATGATTTTAAAGTTATAGAGTTATTTGGTAATAGAAGGACAGGAAAGACTATTGCAATGTTTCACACTATTAAGAAATTATTAGAAGATAATAATTTAGATAGTGTAATTTATATATTGTGTAATGGTTCTGGAAATATTAAAACTTTATGTGATATTATAGATAGCATTAATGATAAAGTAAAATATATTTTTATAGACGAGATAACACTCTTAGATGATTTTATATCTTCTATAAATTTTATAACAGATTCCTACCCAAATAAAACAATAGTTTTAACTGGTTCTGCTTCTTTATCATTTGTTTTTGCTGAGAGTATGATGTTTGGTAGATATCATAAGATAGATTCAACTTTTATAAGCTATAGTGAATGGGTGTATTTAAAAGGAGAAAATGAAAGTATTTTGGATTATATTCATAATTGCGGTATCCTAGACAATTCATTAAGTATAAGTATGTATATAAATGATTTTATTAATGAAAATATAGCAAAGAGTTTAGATACTTACAGAAATCAATCTGATTTTATAAATCCATATTCATCTGATATTCCCTACCTAGCAGAAGAGTATCCTGGAATAATAACTAAGATTACAGAGGATTTTACAACAAGATTCTTAATTTCAAATTTAAAAAATAAGTTTTCATTTTTCAATCTTAGTAATAAATATTTAAATGATAAATCTTTTAAAGATTTTATATTAAATAAAATAAATTCTAAAGTGGGGCTAGATACTGTAACAAAAAACGGATTAGATTTTTTAGAGGAGTTATTAATCAAAGATAATTTTTATTATAAAATCCTAGATGTAGTATCTGATTTTGATTCTACAGAAGGCATGTATAATAATAAAATAAACTATCATTTAGCACAGATGCAACCATGTATAAGATATAACCAGTCAGTACAATTTTTAGATGAGTTAATTAGTAGAAATCTATTAAGTACAGAATTTAATAAAGAACATTATTTAGAATTAATAGAGGGTAAAATCCTAGAAGATATTGTTAGAGTTCATGTGGGATTGTATTTTGATAAGAGAGATGGTAGCAAGAAAATAAAATCAATTAAGACTTTTAAATTAAATAATACTAAAGAGATTGATTTAATAGTTCAAAGTTCATTTTCTTATGATGCTTATTTAATAGAAATAAAGAGAAGTAAAGATTATAGAGATAGTTATTCAAAGTGGATTCTAGATGATGAAGTTAATTCACTTTTTAATGTTACAAAAAGTATAGTTCTTTATAGAGGAAAAACAACTTTTAAAATATATGATAATAAAAGAGTTGATATAATAAACGTTGAGGATTTTCTAAAGAACTTGGATAAGTATTTAAATGATAAAAATGATGAATTTATAAAAGCTAGGGTATTTTAACACCTTAGCTTTTGTTAAATATATAAATAAAAAATATTAGATAACGAGGTGTTAGTTATGAGTAATGATAAATTATTAAGTAAGGATTTAAAAACTTTAGATTTAAGTATAAATTCTAAAGATGTTGCCACCCTAGTAGATTCATTTTTAGAAACAATATTTAAAGCGATACAGGAATACTGCGATATGAGTAATTCATGCCACAATGCTATTAACTACGTTAAAGCTTTAGATTTGTTGGTTGAGGATGAAAATATTAAAAAAGAAATAAAAGAAAGATATTTTAATTAGGAGGTATTTCATGGTCAGAGAATGTTACGAAGAAATCTTAAGGTGGGTTGAAGACAGTAAAGGTAAAGCTCTGTGTATAAAAGGTGGAGTTATGTCTGGTAAAACATACATATTAAAAGAGTTAGTAAAATGTGATAAATTTTCAAAAGTATGTATATTAGATTGCAGTAAAGAAAATTTTATTAAGTTTAGAATGTTTTATAATTATCATTTGATAAAAACTAAAGATAAAGGAAAAGCTTTAGTAGCAACATTAAAAGAATTGACTTTTGGGTTTAGTAATACAAGAAATGCAATTCTATTAATAGATGATTTAGACTCTAATTATAGCCCTTATTTTGATAATGCTTTAAGTATTTTAAAATGTAAAATTGCTTACACAGTATCTACAATATCTTTTTCTCAGAAAGGTTATGTTGGTATATTCCCTAACAAAAGCATAACCTTAGAGGGGTATACATTTAAAGAGTTTGTTAGCAACAAAGGACTTGAAAGGGAATACACTAAAGCTACTTACAAATTAAACGAACCTAGTGATTCTTTAATAGAAAAATTATTTACTTTTTATTTTTCTAGAGGTTCTTTGATAACTGTATATAAAGAAGAAAGTGAAGATGTAGATTATAAGAAACTTTATAAGGAATATGTACAAGCATTAGAAAAAGATATTCTAAGATTAGATAAAGTTGATTGTGATGTATTTACAATAAAATCAATATTGATTTCAATAGCACAATATACTGGTAAAGCAAGATGTAGCACTACAGCACAGGGTACTTTAGTAGATTATTGTATGAATACAGCTGTTGCTTCAAAAGATTTAGTCTTACAAGTATTAAATTATTTAGAAGCTAATAAAATTATAATCCCTAGTAGTAATTGCTGCAATGAAAATCAAAGTACATACTCAAGATTTTATTTTAAAGATTGGGGTTTAGCTATATATTTATTGGATTACAATAACAACTATGCTGGTTCAATATTAGAAAGTTATATAGCTGGTGTTTTATATGATTATGGTTATAAATTATGCTATTATTATTCTGGTAAAAATCCAATAGAATTAGATTTTGTTGTATTTGATGAGAAAGGTCAAACAATAGCAATAGAAGTTAAATCAACATTTACTAAAGGTAAAAGCATTACAAGAGCTTTAGAAGATAAATTAGTTAATAGTGGTTTTTATGTTGTTAAGGCTGTACATAGTTCAATATTAGTTGGCTGTAATGTAGCTATGTTTCAGAAGTATATAGAAGAGGGTAGATTAAGTAAATTAAACAAATCTATTTATGATTATGAAATAGAAGATATATTTAGGCAAACTTCAAGAGATATTAATATGGATGAATTATTAGACAATGTAGATTGTGATATTAAAGAAGAAATATTAGAAGATTATGATTTAAGTGAAACCCTAGAAGGAATATATGATGATACTAAAGAAGAAGTCTTAAAAAAGTTAGATATAAATAAAACTACAAAATCAAGTAATGTTAAATAATTTAAGGGGGTATCATAATGAAATTTAATTCAGCATATTCTAAAAAAGTTAGAGAGTCCAACAGTAAGATTAATGAGATAATACTTACATCAGTATTGTCAGATATGTACCCAAAATTAATGGAATTATTTGATGAAAGAATGCAATTATTAAACAATATGTATATTACAGCTTATAAGTTATATATCCTATGTTCTACTTCTCATAACATTTATCATGATAAAAAGATTAATGATTTGTTTGATAAGGCATTTGTGGAAATAGAAGAGTTTGAAGATTTACAGTTACAAGAGAAAATTAATGATATATTTTATGATATTTTACAAAATATACAAGCTGAGATAAAAGAAATAGCTATTGAACTTTCAAGCAGTGCAGGTAAATATGGTGTATATAATAATTCATCTCAATTGTATGCACAGGTTGATTTATTCATAAGACAATCCTATTTAAGACTTAGAGACCTAGCAAAATCTGTATTTAACGATATACAAAATAGTACAGTAGATTTAGAGAATGAGGTAGTTAAGGTTATAGATAGCTTAAAATCATTAATATATGCAGAGGATAATAATACAGAATATGAAAATAATAAGGATATTTTATGTAGAATAAATGAGAAGTTTAGTGATTATAATACTAAAATACTTGGTTATAAAGAATTAAATAAGTTAGCAAACAAAGCTGGTTATACTTTTGATAGGCAAAAAGGAGACCATGCAACATTTGTAAAAGATGGTAAGATTATAGTAATACCTCAAGGTAGAACTATAGGTAAAGGTTTATCAATTAAAATTCAGAAAGATATAAATGGGTTAAATCCTAGTAGAAATTTTTAATATTATAGTACATAATGTAATAGTAAGAAATTACATAGCATAGAATATTATAAATATAAAATAATGTTTTGTATATTTAGTAGGCACTTAACATTTGTTATGTTAGTGCCTTCAATTTTTTAATTATTGATATTGAATTTCTATTATAAGTAATATTACACATCTTTTAAATATATTATCTAGGAGGCTAATCATGTTAAAAATATTTAAAAAAGGTTTTAAAAGGATTAAAAAAGAGTTTCTTAGAATTCAATCCGACCTTTTATTAAGTTCTAATTTAGTAGGATATGTTACAGAAGATGAAGTTAAAGAACTTGAAGATTGGTTAAATAATAAAATTAAAGAAAAGGAGGATGACAATAAACTGATTAAATGATGCAGTTTACATTATGAAAGAGTTAAGTGTATTTAGTAAAAATTCAGAAGTAAAAAATATTTTAAAAAGATTTGATAATGAATACAATAGTGTTTTTATGATATTTGTTATGGGTTAGATTTTAATATATATAATTTTACTATTAATATTTTACCAAGATATATTAAGTCTAAAAAGTATCCATTTACTGATATGTGCAATTTAGTTCAAAGGTTATTTTTAATGATGGGTGGTTATAAACATCCTAGTAGTATCTTTAACAATATTTCTGTAGATGATATAGAAGTTGTTACTTACTTATCTGAAGGTATGTATAAAGAATTACAGATGCATGACATATTCTCTGATGGTATAAATTGGGACGAACACTATAATTTTTGTGTAGACAATGTAAAGTTGTTTAGTAATTGGGACAACGTATTAATAAGTTATATAGAAGAACAAGATTATATAAAAGAAGTTAATGGTGTTGTTCAAGTAGTATTATCAATACCAATTAAAGAATGTGTTTTAATCAATTCATATTATTTGGACACCCTAGTAAGAAATCTAAAAGAATCCTATAATGAATTAGTATATTATGAACTTTTAGATAATTTTATAAAAGGTTTAGATTTGTTAAATATTGATGATATTGTGATTATTACTAATTGTATAAAGAAGGAATGGATAAAAGGGGGTGATTTCTAAAGTAAATTTATAGTAAGTAAAATGTAGTAAAAATAAGTGTTAAGTTAACATCATAATATAAATTATTAGGATTGAATTTCTATAATTTATTTGGTGTTAATTATTGATATTCAATCCTAATACATGTAATTGTTTAGGAGGTTTAATATGAAAAATAAAATTAAGTATAAAGTTAGTTTGTTCATTTCATTAATTATTGGTTTTGTTTATTTCTTTACCCCTAGTTTTATGGCAAATACTGATTTAGATATTGTTTCTGAAACCAATATAACAGTAAAAGCTGCACAAGATTGGGCAAAAAGTAGAGGAGCTAGTAATACATTTATTTCATTAGCAGAAAAGTATTGGTCATTATCAAAAGAACATGGAAATGTAAATCCTGCTATAGCTTATGCACAATCAGCAATTGAAACAAATTTTGGTAAGTTTACAGGCAAAGTTACAGAAGATTATTGTAATCCATGTGGAATGAAAACTTCTGATGGAACTTTGTTTAATAAGTTTGATAGTTGGGATGACGGTATATCTGCACAGCTTGACCATTTAGCTTTATATGCTGGTGCTGAAGGATACCCTAGAGAGAATACAAAGGATACAAGACATTTTAAATATTTATTAGGGTCTTCTAAAACACTTTCAACCCTAGGAGAATCCTGGGCAGAAAGTAAAGAATATGGGGATAGTATATGTAATTTATACGAAGATATGAAAAAGTATATAAAAAAAGATATTATAAAGATATCTTCTGATTCAAGAATTAGTAAAGATAATCAAAAGATAAGTGGTTATATTTATAGTCAAAATCCTATAACAAGTGTAAAAATATTAGTTGACAATACTCAAGTATGTTGTTTAAGTAAATTATGGGAAACAAAAAGTAATAAAGGTTATGAAGATTATTTAAACAAAGATGCTTATTTCATATATAATTTAGATTACAACAAGTATCCTGGTAAACATAAAGTAGAAGTAAAAGTAATTCATTCTTATGGTAAAGATTCATCTTACAGTTATAGTATTAATGTTACAGCAGATAGTAAAGAAGATGAAGTTGAAAATACTCCAGCTGATAAAAATTTAGGTACTATAATGTATGTAGATTTTCCTAGGGAAAGTTCTGAATTCAATGGTTCAAGTTTAAAAGTTAGTGGTTGGGCATTATCTGGACAAGGTATAAATAAGTTAGAAGTATACCTAGACGGCGAATTAATTACAACAACTAAGACTGGAAATTCTAGACCTGATGTAAATAAAGTTTATCCACAATATAAAGATTCTAATTCAGGTTTTAGTGTTTCTATTAATTTGAATGGTTATTTAGAAACAAGAGAGTTAGAAGTCGTAGCTTATGGAGTTAATGGTAGTAAGTCTTCTGTAACAAAGAAGTTTACTTTTAAAGCTTTACCTAGCTATATGATTATAGATGACCCTAGTATGTCTTCTGTATCTACATCAAATACAAAAGTTTTAAAGTTAAGAGGTTGGGCTCTTTCTAGTAAGAAAGTAAAAAGTATTGATGTTTTAATAGATGGAAATAGATTTTGCTCAGTAGATTATGGTAAAGCAAGACCAGATGTAAATAGAGTTTATCCACAATATAAAAACAATAATGCTGGTTTTGAAGGTGCTATTGAGTTAGATAACATAATAGGTGGTACAAGAAAAATATCTGTTAGAGTTAATCATACAGATGGTTCAAGTTTTGTAGCTACAAAGACTATAAACATTGAAAAGAAAGCTTCTTTAATGTGTGTAGATGAACCTTCAAATAATTATAAGATAACTAACAATGTTATGACTGTAAGAGGTTGGGCTCTAGCAGATAGTGGGGTTCAAGATGTTAAGGTTTATATAAATAATGTTTTAAAAGGAACTGCCGTCTACGGTGCTTCTAGACCTGATGTAAATAAAGTATATCCTGGTTATTCAGTTGGAGATAAATCTGGTTTTAGTTTAACTTTTAATGTATCTAATTTAAAAGACGGAACTCATAAAATAAAGGTTATAACAACTGCAAAAGATGGTAGTCAGGATAGTATAACTAAAACAGTTACTAAAGGTAATGTTAAAAAGAAATTAATTGTAGTTGATGCTGGTCATGGTGGATATGATTCAGGTGCTCCTTCTTATTTTAATGGTAAGACTTATTTAGAGAAAGATATCTGTTTATCTATAGCTTACAAATTAAAATCCAAATTAGAATCTAAGGGGTGTGAAGTAGTTATGACAAGAACTAATGATACTTTCGTTGATTTAGTTCCTAGGTCTAATAAAGCTAATAATCTTAATGCAGACTTCTTTGTAAGTATACATCAAGACTCTTTTGACAATCCTAGTGCAAATGGTTCTACTGTTTTTTACACAACTAAAGTTCCAGACAAGGGGTATTGGGCGAAAGATAAAAACTATAAATTTAGAAAGTCACAAGAGGCAGCAAGAAAAATAGTTGACAATATTTGCAGCTCCATTGGAACATATAATAGAGGCGTTATAGATAGAAGTTTATCAGTAACAAGAAATACTGATATGCCTTCAGTCCTAGTAGAATGTGGATTTATTTCTAATTATCATGATTGTATGATAATATCTAGTAATAGTGGACAAGAGAAAATTGCTAATGCTATTACAAATGCAATAGTTAGTACTTTCTAAAGGTGGTGAAAAAATGAAAGGTAAATTAATTAGTTTTATTTCATGTTCATTATTAGTTACAAGTTTAATTGGATGTTTTAATAAACAAAATAATATAGATACAGATGATACAAAAACTGTAAATGTAGTTGATGCTGAAGATGAAAACAACAATATTCCTTCGCCTAAAGAAGACCCTGACCCAGACATAGAAATAGCTAATGAGAATACAACTGATAAAATAAATGAAGGAGATAAAAGAATAGGTGATGGAAGTTTAGGTTACTTGAAAGTGAAAGAGAATTTCACAGAAAGTAATACTGATATCAATTTAAATCCTAGTGGTAATTTAATGCAAGGAAATACATATTGTTTTAAATCTAGTGATGATGACTATAATGTATCTGTTACAAATTATTTAGAAAACGATATAAATAATATAGCCAAAGATTTTAAAACAAATTATACTTTAGTTGAAGATACTTCTGATATAAGTATAAATAGCCTAGATGGAATTAAATTTAAAATGGAGTGCAACTCATCTAGAAATGTTAATGTTTATTTATTGTATAGTACAAGTACAATACAAGCAATATTTATAAGTTACCCTAAAGATTTAAATGGTGGTTCAGAGTATGCTGATAGTATAGCAAACACTTATTATATAGGTTAGAATGATTAGGTAGGTTTATCCTACCTAATCAATTATAAGATTTATTGGAGGTTATATAGATGAAAAAGTTAAATATATTTTCAGGTGAATGTGATAATGAAATAAAAGATTTAAGAAAAAGTTTAATAAACAAAGATATTACTAATTTTAAATATAAAGAATGGTTACAAAGTTTTTTACACAACTTATTAAATTATGATAGTGAAGGTAGTGAAAGACCAGAATTAGAAAGAGAGGATTTATTCAATGCTCTTATAGATATTTATCCTTATGAAGGTTCTGCCTACCATGGATTTATGGATAAAGGAAATGCAGAAGATGTTGTTAGTGGAATGAAAACTATTGTGTCTTATTCAAAAGATATTAATATAGCTTACGAATTTGCTACTTCTTCAGATGATTTAAATAATTCAATCCTAGTAAGTAGTATTAAATCAGGATTTGATTTTGGAAACTTTTTAGAAGATGTAAAAGATTACCTATCAGAAGATGATAAAATATATTTAAGAGAAAAGGAAGTTTGGGGTTATATTGGAAAAGACAATTCAAATATAATAGATTGTACAAATTTATCATTAGATTCACTAAAGAAAGCTTTAGGTGTTATGTAGGAGTGATTATTATGAGTATAAAAGATAGATTACCAAAAAATATATTACCGTTAACAGATGAGATTTTCATAGCTTTATCACTTCCACTTTTAAGATGCTTGCTTACACAAAAGGCAAGTATAGAAAATGAACAAAGTATATTTGGATTTATAATTTGGATATTTGCTACATATTTTATGTTTGTTTTGGGTGTTCAATGTGCAAATAAGTTTTACAAAAGTAAGTTACTAAAAAAGTTATCAAAGTTTAAACAATGTGTTTTATGTACCTTAGTAGAACATATATCAATGATAGTTTACTGCATATATAGTATTTTAATAATAAGACTTTTTGCAGGTAGTTATATGGATATTAATTTTTATGCAATATCATTATTTATTGTTTTCTGTAAGATGTTTTTAAATATAAGTCATAAGTACATTGATTTAATACGCAGTAATATAAATAAAATTGTAAATAGATAAGTGTTATAACAACTGTACACTACCTAGCGTAGTGTATAGATGTTATAACATTTTTAGGAGGAATATTATGATACCATTTGAAAATTATAAGTTATTTAAGTATTCTAAAGTTAATATTAATTTTTCTTTCATAGACTTACAGAAGTTAGAAAATAAAACAAATCATAATTACTTTACTAAGATTATATCAAGAATAATTCTTAATGATGTTTATATTGATTTGTACTTGTATAAGGGTTCATTTAGACTTTTTATGTATGATGAATATGAATATTACTTTATGGAATTAAGACAGAATTCATATAATGATTTTATTAGGCTATGTGATATCTTTGGATTTGACAGAAACCTAGTATTAGAAGCTTTATTATCTAGTGTTAGGAAGGAATGGAATATAGATTATTATTGTATGGATATGGACAAATATAGAAATTTAGTAACCATATTAGAAACTACTCCACATATAGGTAAAAGTATAAATATAGATTTAAATAAATTACAAAAATATATAAAAGCCGCTGTATAATTATTCAGAAACCTAGTAGTAGATAATACAAAAATTTTATAATATTTTTAATTTGTAAGTAATAATTGCCTTACATAAAACTTACATACAGTAATTTAAGTGTATCATAAGATACTGTAAAAATAAAATAAATTAGTAGGTGATTATTATGAAGAGTTTAATGACAATTGAAGTAAGTAGAAGAGGAGTTCCTTGTGTAATTCAAAGTAAGGAATGTTGTGAATACCTAGGTTATGTACCTTATGTGTTTACAAGTAATTTCGACAAGAAGAAAGTAGTAAAAAATACGTTTTTAGATGATTATGTAGAACCTTCAATTCCTGTAAGCATAGGAGATTTTATAGTTAAAAAGATAAAAAGAGGTATTGAATCTGATGTTACAATGTACAAAGTAACAGCTATAGATTTAAATAAATGCTATATAGAAATGGAAGAGGCAAGTAATTTTAGCATAAGGAATGATGGTTATGGTTTATCTTTGATTTAAAGGGGTGATAAAATGACTGATAATTTACCTTTTATAGAGGTATATAATTGGAGAAATTTCAAGATAGGAAATGAGTACATACATTGTTACGGAACTTATGGTTATGACAATGAGTTAGGAGAGATAGTGGATAATAGAAGATGTGCTTTATCTAAGGGAAATAAGAAATTAAAAGTTTTGCCAACTAAGAAAAGTTTCCCTAAATCTTTCTTTAGCATGCAGGGGTGTCATGTCTATCATAAATATGAGACAGATACTTTAAAAGTGTATGACTGTTTTATTAGATTTAATGATTGTATTTATATCTTTTCAAAGATTAAATATGTAGGTGATGAGTTATTCTCAATCCTAGGATATTATGATTTTAAAGAAGGCAAGTGCTTTTTTAAAGATGTAGATATGAGCATTATTTATAAATTAAACATTATTGTGGATAGAAAGCTAGAAAGATATCTCAATTCAAAATAGTTCATAACCTAGTAGTAATCAATGTAAATAATTAGATTAAGAGGTGTTGTGTGTGTATATTATTAAATTTGGGTGTGATGAAAGTAAAGTAGAAAAGGTTATGAATACAATAAGAAGCACCTTAGGAGAAGATAGTATAGATGTAGAATTTAAAAAAGATTTCTTCTTCTATTATGCAATGTTTAACATTAATGATGATTACTCTTCTACTTTAGATAAGCTAAACAATGTCCTAGTTTATATGAAAAAGAAAAATATAGTAGATTATTTCTTTATAGGTAAAGATGATGTAAAACTAGAAAAAGCTATTTGTTAGTAAAATATATGCTTACTGCACTTATTGTGTGGTAGGCATTATTTTTTTACATTTATAATTTTGGAGGTATTATGATTAAATACTTAATCAAGTTATATAAATTAGGTTTAAAAGAACCTTATAATGTGGTAGGTATAAGTTTGAATAAAACTGAAAATATTTTAAATATAGAAAGTTTAAATAATAAAAAGCTTAATGTTAAAAGTATTTTGTTTCCTATGTTAATACGTGAATTAAGATATTGTATTATTAATAATTTCAATCCTAGTAGGAGAAAGGATTATTTTAGAATATGTTACGATAATATAGATTTAGATTCTTTTAATATAGTATTTAAAGCTTGTAATATTACTGAAGGTGGATTTGTCAAAGAAGAAAGAGTTAAATATAATTTTAGTGTTGAATTCAATAAGTTTAAAAGTGATATTGTAAATATAACTTTAGAAGATTATGTAGAATTAGTTAATTTCTTAGATAAGAATATTACTAGGGATTTATTACATGATTTGTCTAATACAGAAATAAAAAAGAAAAGTAAGAAAATATTTAAAAGTGTTTCAGAATCATATAGTATAGAAAGAATAAATGATTCTTTGGAGAATATGTGGAAGAATCCTAGAGATAATATTTTCTTACAATGGGATGGTAAAGATTATGAGAATATTTAGAGATGAAAATTATAAATTACTAGGAATTAATTTTCCAGAAATAAATGAACTATTTATAATAGAAAATGATACTGTAAAAGAAAGTGAAACTATTTCACCAACTGGTTATAAAGAGGTTGTTGAGAAAGCTTGTTATATAGAAAATGTTAGTATGGATTTTGATATTATCAAGAATTTGTATAATGGAAGACTTGTTATATCTCCTATTGATGTAAATGCTAAACCTAGGAAGTTTATAGTATTTTATTTAAGAGGTAGATGTTTTAAAATAAAAGTTGAAAGTGAGAGTGAAGTTCATTATGATTAATGCAGATGAAAAAGTAACAATACCTTGCGATATTTATTGTTTAAAAAGTAAAGACTTTGGTAAAATTGAAAATATTCCTAAGGGTATTAAAGACACTTATGATGTTATAGAAATAAGTGCTAGAGTATCTAATTACATTATAGTAGGGATAAAAGGGAATATTAAAACTCTTGTTGGTATTTGTCCATTAAATAGAATACCTAAAGAAGTATTAGATTTATGTGAAAAAGAAACAAGGTACATTCCTATTTGTTGTATATATTAAGTTATTGTTTATAATGAGTACATACCTAGGTAACTAGGATTTTTAGTGGAGGTTAATATGAATAAGAAATTAGTAGCTTTATTACCTGTTATAGTTTTACCTTTTATAGGTTGTAAAAATGTAATAGCAGTAAATGAACCAACCACTGTTGTATTATCTAGTGGAGAACATATGAAGGTTAATGCAGGTAGTGTAAATTATGATATTGATAAAAATAAAAAGAGTTATGTAAGTTTAAATGCTAACCAAGTTATAGGATTTCATAAGGATAGATTAAGTAAATTACGTACTTATTTTCAAGACTTGGGAGTTCCTGTTTATGATATAGCAAATAGTAAAATTAATGCTGTTAGAGGTATATATAAATTAGAGTGGTCAGATAAAAATAAAGAATCTGAGAATTTTGCTTATACTAAGAAGAATACAGATAGATTAAGTTATGTAGATTATTCTAGTAAAGTTACTGAAAAAGATTGTTATACTACTTGTGAGTTTGGATACCTAGTAGATAACGATGCATATAATTTTAATATAAGAAATCTGCCTCTGGAAAAATGTTATAACATAATGACTGGGACAGATTTAAATTCTGATTTACTAGATGACTTAAACAGTTCAATAAAATCATTACTTAAAAATAATAAAGGAATTAGCTTAATTATAACAATTAAAGAAGAGTTAAATTTTGGTGTTTATATGAGATTGAATAATAATGAGATTCAGTTTAAGATAACATCAGGTGGTAATCCATATTATTGGGTTAGGTAGGTGGTTGTATTGATTAACATATTATATGATAATATTTTAAATAGCAACGAAGATGCTATAGCAACCTTAGTAGATTGTAATGGAGAGTACATAAGTTCTATTACAGAAAGTATATACAGTAAATATAAAATAGATAAAAACATATATTATTTAGCTTGTAATTATAAAGAACCTAGGTTGTTGCTGGGTAAGAATTTTATTATGAAACAAGGAAATAAGTTTATAATAAATATGTTTTCTTTATGTAGTTTTAAAAGTCCAAAAGAGACAGTACATATTAACTCATTTATAGAATGTTTAAATGAAGTTAAACAATTTTGTTCATCAAGAAATCTTACAGTAGCTTTGTCAATGGATATTAAACATGATACTGAAGATAAAAGATGGTTAATAGTTGAAGATATATTGAATAGTATATTCTCAGACTTAGATTTATATTTGTACCTAGAAGGTAATACTTATGGTTCAAATAGATAATTTAACAAACAATAAAGTTTTATATGATATTTCTGTACTTATAACTTTTTCTGTATTCATAATTCATTTAGTAATTGTTTTTGTAATACTAACAGAATTTATGGGTGTTATTTTATTTGATGAATTTAACGCAAAAAGAAAAAAATATTAGCAAATGTATTGTATGCATTCCTTTATTAAATATTATTGGTTATGCAAAGTATGCAAATGCTAATATAAACATTGCTGTTATACAAATTATTGCAGAATTTTTTATGATAGTTTTTAGTATTTATAACATTAATATTACTGCAATAGCATTTATTGTATTTCTAATAACTAATAGTTATTTAACTTGTAAGTTTGATAATAAGTATAATCTCCCTAGTGGAGATATATTTTTATCTTGTATAATAAGTAGATTTTTATTATTAGAAAATTTTATGGGAGATGATATAAATGATTAAAGAATTTATATTAAAAGTGAATATTATAGGGTAGTGTATTTATATGATACTTCACATTTTACAATTAAAATGTGGTAGACCTCCTCCTATTAATGTTAAATAAAAAATTAAGATAGGAGGTTTTAATATGAAAAAAAGATTTAAGTCTATTAGTTTTATATTTATGGTTGTACTTTTAATGACTGTTGTTCCTATATTTAAAACACAAGCTGCTCATATAGATTATTCTCATGGTTCTATTGGATTAGATACCCCTAGTGGGAAATCTTACTCTTCTAGTAATACTAGTAGAATTTTTGTAAAAGGGTGGGCATTTTCAGATAAAGGTGTTAGTAGTGTTACTTGTGATATAGGTGGTGTAGTTATAGCTAATTTAAAATATGGAAAAAATAGACCTGATGTTAATAAGAAATATACTAATTGTAAAACAGATAAAGTTGGGTATGAAGGTTATGTTCCTATGAATAGAATTCCTAGAGGGAAACAAACTATTAATGTCAAAGTTAATTTAAAAGATAATACTAAAATGTCTTTATCATTTACAGTAAATGTTAAAAAGAAAGACAATATAACATGTATTGATTACCCTCAAAACTCTGCTATTAAGAACGAATTAACAGTTAGAGGTTGGGCTTTAAATGATTCTGGAGTTAAGAATGTTGGTATATTTATAGATGGTAAATGGGTTAAAAATGCTAATTATGGTTCTAGTAGACCCGATGTAAATAAAGTTTTCCCTGGATATTCCAATGGTAGTAATAGTGGCTATACAACAACTACAATTAATGTATCAAACATAAAACCTGGTAAACATAAGTTAATGGTTGTAGCTGTTGGAAATGATGGTTCTAGAAAAGGTCAAGAAAGAGACCTAACAATATCTAGAAAAGAAGCTAGAATAAGTTTAGATGCCCCTTTAAATAATTCTGGAATAAAAGATAGTGTAACCATAACCGGTTGGTCTTTAGATGACTCTGGAAGAAAGTCTGTTGATATTTATGTTAATAACAAAAAATACAGTACTTTCTATAATATAAAAGGTTGCTGGAAGATACATAGACCAGATGTAAACAAAATATTTCCTAACTACCCTCAAGGAGATAATAGCGGCTTTACAAGAACTTTAGATACTACATCTTGGGTTGATGGCATATATAAAATAAAAGTAGTATCAACAGGTATTGATGGTACTGTAGTATCCTCTGAAAAGACTGTAATAAAAGGTGTTAAACCAGATAGGTTTTATTTAGATGAACCTAAAGGAGGTACATCAGTTAAAAATTCTATTCATGTTAGGGGATGGATATTAACTGATTCAAGTGTTAAATCAATAAAATTTTATATGGATAACGACTATATAAAAGATATAAGTTATGGAAAAGATAGGTCAGATGTAAATAAGGTTTATCCTGGCTACCCTAGCGGAAATAATTGTGGTTTTGAAGAAACAGTTTCTATTCCTAGTATAACAACAGGAAGTCATTCAGTAAAATTAGTAGTTACTTTATCTAATGGTACAAATAAAGAGTTGACCTCAAGTGTTATAAAAACTGGAGAGAAAACTGGAGATTTTGAAACTAATATAGCAGGGTCTACTGGTTGGGTTGCTCATGCTTGTTATTTAAGAGATTATCCAAATGACTCTTCTAATTATTCAGTACTTAATCAAGGTACTGTATTCAGAATACTAAAAGAACAAGGTGCTTATTGGCAAGTAGTAGCTAATGGTAAAACTGGTTGGGTTAAATATCAATATTGTATGATTAATCTACCTGATGTACTTCCTAGTATAGTTTATAATATAACAAATGCTAATAGTAGTATATACAGGTCTTCAGGATATAATGTTCCAAATATAACAGGGAAGAATATTTATAAAGTTGGTAAAGTAAGAAATAATAAAATTGGAAGAGATGAATATATAGCTCCTATGTTATATTCAGTTGCAAAGAAAGTTGCTCTTGTTCAGAAAGATGCCTTAAGTCAAGGGTATTGCTTAAAGATTTATGATACCTATAGACCTTCTGAAGTTTCTAGAAATGTTAGAGATAATCTTAGAGATTTATATAATAGTAATGCAACTGTTAGAAACGGTATAGATTATAGCTATGGTAAATCAGGTGCTCGATATTCATGGGGAAAAGGTTGGTTTATAGCACAAGGTATAAGTGCTCATAATACTGGTTCTGCCATGGATGTTACATTAGTTTATAATAACAATAAGTCAGAAGTAAAGATGCCTTCAGCAATGCACGAATTAAGTACTCAAGCTATAAAATATTATAGTGGCAGTTGTGCAGCAACTCCTAGCAATTATGCAAAAGATATGACTGAGGGTGCTAAGAAGCTTGACAGTTTATTTACAAATAGAGGGTTTAATACTTTAGCTTCAGAATGGTGGCATTTCCAAGATACAGCAGTACATCATACTATACTTAGTGAAAATGATAATGCTGGTTGTGAATTCTATGCTACAAGTATAGTTTCCACACCAAACTAACATATTTATATTTAGAGGTGTTAATTTACTCTAGCACCTCTAATTTTAAATTTAAATAATTATTTATACTCTCCTATCGAAAAATATTATTTATATTATATAATGTAAATATAATTATAATTAGTAGGAGGTTTTTATGATAGAGTTAGTTGGTTGTTGTATAGAAAACAACATGAAAGTTTTAAAATTAAATTTAAAAAATAATAAAGTTATAATCAGTTTTAAATCACTTGATAGTTTATTTATAGGAGACCTAGTATCAATCTCTCCTAGAAGTAATATTGCTGTATTTAAAATAATATCAGTAAGTGCAGATGAAAATGAAATATATTATGAAGCTGAATTTAGTAGCAATTGTTATTCTTTTTTGGATAACTATATGAAGAAATATAATTTATCTTATTATGATTTTATAGGGTGTTCAATAAGTAAAGTTACAGAAAAAATAGATAAAGTATTTGTTATTACTGATAGCTTTAAGCCTGTTAGTAATAGTTATCTGAGAGAATTAAAAAGAGAATACTCTGTTGACAATATAAGTTCAGTAAGTGTTCCTAGTATATATGCTGATGGTTTGAAAGATTTTGTAAATACATTTGTTAATAAACCAGACACAGTAATAGTATTGGTTACAAAGAGCAAAAAATTTATAGATTATTTTTACAGTAATTGTGAAAAGCAATTTGAAAAAAATATAAGAATTGCTGACATTTAAGTCGTGTACATAAAATTATTTATATAAGGAGGTATATCATGAAAAAATCAAATTTATTTTACAAAGATTATAAACAAGAAAAGACCACAATATTAAGGAATACAGCAGAGATAGAAGTATTGCTTATGTATTTATACACAAAAACTAACTGTAACTATTGTAACGGTTACACAAACCTAGTAGATATGGTAAAGAAAAGTAATTACATTGATTGTGATGACAAAGAATGTGATTCTATTGTAGAAAATTATATATTATACTTTACAGTTAATGAATATGATTTTCTAAAAGATTTTATAAGTATGGTGCCTTCTTATATTAAAGATTTAGGAGATAATATCTATAATGATTATAATAGGATTTTAGATAGAAGTATTGTATAGGAGGTGTTATTGTGGATAAAACTGTAAAGAAGACAACAATAGTAGGTGTGGATAATAATGAAATAAAAGTAGTTAACTACCCTAGAACAGTTAAGCTAGAAAAGACTAAATAGCTATTATATACTTAGATAGAAATTTGGAGGTATTGTAAGTGAATAAGATTATGCTTAGGGAGAATCTTAGTAAGACATTAAATAATATAGAAACTATTAAAGAGAGTTTATATTATTATAAAAACTGTAAAAGTGGAACTTTGCATAAAATATCACAGAGTTCTTTGATAACTTCTATATTTAGTATATTCGCTTACACAGAAGAATATTTAAAAATAGTTTTAAAAGAATTAAACCTAGGAGATTATATAACAGATTTAGATTCAAGTATAGATGTTGCTCTTAGTAGGAATTTATTTGATAAAGATTTTTCAATTATTATAAAGAAAAATAAAAATATAAGATTGCAATATCTTAGTATAATCACAAACCAAAACATTGAAGAGCTTTTAAAATTTTATTCTGAAATAGATGTACACTATAAAAAACAAATACAACTTGTTGAGGGTCTCCTAGATTAAAATAAATGTCTTTTTAATAACCGTTAGGACATTAAACAATAAACGGATATTCCATTAGTATTTAAATATTATACTCAATAAATAATTTTATAATGGAGGTGCATTATGGATAATGAAACAATAAAAGAGATTGCTATATACTATATAGAAACAGAATCTACATTTAGGCAAACTGCTAAAGAGTTTGGTTATAGTAAATCTACTGTAAGTAGAGTAATTAATAAACTCCTAAGAACTGTTGACTATGATTTATTTAAGGAGGCCCAAGAATTAAAAAATAAAAATAGAAACGAGGCTCATTTAAGAGGTGGCTTATCACACAGGGAGCTCCTAGGTATCTCTTCACAAGATATATTAAGAAAAACTTTAATTATAGTAAGAGGTGTTATAAGTGGGAAACTGTTTGTTCGTAAGTCTTTAAAAGATATGAATATGGGCCCATATGTTTATTATAATTGTTTAAATAAAGAAATTAAAGCTTTGTACCCTAGCCTGTATGATGAATATGTTAATAGTATAGATAAGTACAGAAAAGAAAGGTGTTTAAAATATTTAAACACTTATACTTTTAAAAAGTAAACTTAAAATTTAACTCATTAGTGTATTGCACATAGAAATTTATTATATATTTCAGTTTATTAAGTACATACTTGTGAAAACACAAGATTAGTAACACATATTAAGGAGATGTTTATATGTTAATTGATACACACAACATAATGAGTTTAAAGAAATTGCCAGCAGTTACAGTTATATGTGAAGTAAGTAGAGAGGATATTATGGAAATTAGAAGCACATTAATTAACTTAACTGTACATTGTAGCCATGCGTATATAGGAACTAAAGAAGCAATAGATTCTAATAATTGGCAAATTAAAAATTTTAATTATGAATCCTTAGAAGATGAAGATGACCTAGGATATTTAAGTATTATTGATTGTAGACTAGGTAATGAAAAGGAAGATTTTGAAATAATTAGGGCTGTAGGAAAATCTATAAAACTTGGTTTTAAGAATTATTATAGAGGTATTCAAATACTTCTTTTATACAGAGGTACTAAAGATGACTTTATAGAATACTACAAACCTGAGTTTGAATTAGTATATGGTTCTTATAAAGATTTCAAGTTTGAATTAGAAAACTACTCCCTAGAAAGTAGAGGGTATTCAAATGAAAAAAGTAAAAAACATAAAAAGAAAAAATGTGTTTAAATTTAAAAAGAAGCATTTAGTGCAAGTGACAACTTCTGTTCTATGTATAATTTTAATAATAACATTAGTTGTTTCTATTAGTTGGAGGTAATTATGAAGGATATAAAGGAACAAATACGAGAATTAGTGAAACCTTATAAATGTGCAGAAGATTTATTAGCTGCATGTGAAAATATAGAAGAGGAATCTGCATTAATAATTTTATTAAAAGAATTATTTGATAGTAAACTCCCTAGTAAGTATAAGAGAGTAAATAAAAATAAGAAGCTATTCTATTATTGGAGTTATTGGTATGCTAAATATTTTAGTAGTTTAGGATTTAACTGTTATGTGTTTAGTGTTGGAAGTCCTGCTTTACATTCCTGGGTAGGAGTTTTAAAACCGGATATGGAACTAAAAGATATTTCTCAGCAAGATATGAATAAATATATGTGGTGCGTGGATAGTTCTTCTTGTGCATTACATAATTTTTATTTAAAAAACATTGGTAAAGCTTTGAATGAGTTAGGGTATAAAGAACCAGCAGTGTATATAGAAAGTGATTTTGATTTAGAAAGTTGTAAAGCTATGACACAAGTAAAAATCCCTAGCACTTTAGATAATGAAATGATAAGATATATAGATTTTCTTATAAATGGAAATTACTCTGGAGAAAAAATTCCTTTAATAGAGTTTGATAAGTTATTTAATAAAGGTGATACTGCTATAAAGAATATACTTATAGAAGCAAAATAAAGTGAAGTGATATAATGGAAAGTGATGATAAGGATAATCTAAAGATTAATATTTCTATGAGAACATATAAAAGATTACAAGATGAAAAACCTTCTAGTGTATCTTTTGATTATTTTATAAATAGTCTATTAGATAAATATTGTGAAAAATTAAAAATTGAAGATGGTGAAGGTTCTATGAAACTGGTTAAAGAAGAAGATATAGATGTATTTAGATATTGAATAAAGGTGATTTAATATAAGGAGTGATGGTTTTGTATAAGTTAACTGCAAACGAACTATTAGTAATGCAATATGTTTGGATTGAGAATCAAAAGAATAATTCTATTAGTCCAATGGATGTTATAAAAAGATTTTCAATTGATAAAGGTTGGTCTAGGTCAACTACATCTATGATACTAAAAAGATTGAAGAGTAAAGAATTTATTGATACTTCAAAATTTGGATTTAATAATGTTATAAAAGTATTAATTTTATATAATGATTATTGTAATAAAGTTGTTTCATTAGATTCTGCTATATTAAAACATTGTGAATCCTATGAAGCAATTATAAATTGTTTCAATACAATAAGTGTTACAGATGATTTAGCTAAAGAATTAAAGGAGATACTTAATGAGTAAATTCATTTTAGGGTATGTTTTATTTTTAATATTACATTTTGTTAGAAACAAATTACCAATAAAATGTTTAAAAGAATTTTACTTACTTATCTTATTTATAGTGTTTATTCCTTTACCTAAAATTAATCTAATTATGGTGCCAGTAAAAAGTAAAAATACTGTAAATAAGATATATTTAGCTATAACTATCCTAGTAATTATTGGTTTAATTTACTTTTGTTATCAGTATTATAATGCTGTAAAATTTAAAAAGTTTGTTAAAGAAATAGGTAATAGATATAAAGATACAAATATTTATTTTTGTGAAGAAGTTGGAATACCTTGTACTATAGGAGTAGTTAACCCTATAATTGTTTTACCTTTTAAAGAGTATAAACAATGTAGTTTCAAATACATATTAAGGCATGAAGAAACCCATGTACTTCAAGGAGATAACTTTTTCAAAATTATGTTTTCTTTATACAGTTGTCTTATATGGTTTTTACCTCTTAGGAAAAAGATATTGCAAGATTTTACAGATGAGTGTGAAATAAGATGCGATTACCTAGTGTGTAAAAAATTTAATATAGAAGATAAAAAAGAATATGCTAAACTTATAATAAAGTATGGTATTAATAGTAGTAATAATAATATTTCCGACTCAATAAACTGTATGTCTTCCTATGAGAGATTGTCTAAAAGGATAACTAGAATATTAAAAGATTATAAGACAAATATGTTTGTGTATTTTATAATAGTTGGTTTAGTTATTATATTATTTATATTTTCAAGTATAAGTTTTCATGTACAATTTGATAAAGCTATTATAAATGTTGACAGCGAAGGATGTTGTTCCTTCACTATTACTGAGATGAGGTGATTATTTATGAAAAATAAAAAATTAAAAAGTTTAATAGGATTAACATTAATAGGGTTTACCCTAGGTGTTATGCCTATAAGTACCTATGCTGAAGACAATATAGTTACAGTTACAGATTCATTTGGTAATGAAGTTAAAGGTGTGGAGGTTTCCTCTGGAAGTGTTATATACGAAAATACAACAATTAAAGAGTTAACAGGTAAAGAACCTATTTTTATCTATAACGAAGCAGACGATTGCGTAGAATTTAATAATGAAGCAAGTCCTTGTGGATTTTATTATGACACATATAAAGCAAGTATAGGTGGTTCAAATAACAATACTTTGTATTTAGAAAAGAATGGTAAAACTGTTCAAACATTTAATGTATCATTTTACACTTTACCAAAGTATAGTAATGAAACAAATTTAATAAAGATATTACAGATAGCTTTAAAAGGTAGAAATTTCTTAGTCATGAATGGTATAGATGGAATATATGGAAGTAAGACTAAAAGTGCATTAGCCTCTTTTAAGCACTCTTATGATTCTAGTTATTCTGAAGCTGATACAAACCCTAGTTGTGACGAGGTAGTTTGGAAGAAATTATTTTATATTTGATAGGAGGTTGTCATGACTGACATTATAAATTTTTGTAATGAGCTGAAATCAATAATTAATTACAAAAATATAATATTAGTAGAAATATTAAAAAATGAAAATGATTATACTAAAGATAAATTAAAGATGTATGGTTACGGTTCATACATACTTAGAATACCAAGAACTAATTTTTATGTTGGAATGTCAGATAATGAAATTTCACCTAGAAGTTTAGAAGGAGTTAAGGTAGTATCTTTAGAAGATAAGAAATTAGAAAATCTTTCATTTTTTAGTAACAAGTCACAATACACTAATATAGATGATACTATTATTTTAGCAATAGGATTTAGAGTAGATACTTCAGATATTGAATTACTTCTAGCTCCTGTTGCAGAAACTTTAATTTACGACTTAAAGGGTTATAAGAAAATTAAATCTCATAATTTATTAAATTATGAAATTGTTTTAAATAAGTTAATTCAGAACATGAATTTTGGGATATACAAGTCATTTTCATTATATTGCAGAATGGATAATATTATAAAATACACAGCTAAATCTACAAATTATAAAGAAAGAATATTTGATTTAGAAAGTTATTCTGGCTATCTTTTATTATGTGATAATGAAGAATTAAGTAAAGAAGAGATACTTAATTTATATAAAGTTGATAATATAAGTGAATTGCAAAAAAGGATAAACAAGTAGGTGTTAAAATGATTTTTATTACAGGTAAACTTAATGGTTCAGAGTCTATATGTAAATTAAATGCTAAAAATTTTTATGAACAAAAGCAAATGACTTCTGATGATTATCTTATAATATGTGGAGATTTTAAGTTATTATATAATAATTCTGCTGAAGAGAAAAGGTTATTAAAGTTCCTAGAAAGTAGAGCCTTTACAATATTATTAGTGGAAGGTCCTAATGAAAATTTTGATTTATTAAATGATTGTAAAGAAATATCTTTTTGCAATAACCCTATACAAATGATAGCTAGAAATGTATTTAGATTAAAACGAGGATATATTTATAATATAGAAGGTTTTAAAATTTTAACTCTAGGAGGTGGAGTGCCAGAGGATAAAGCTATAAAATTACCACATTCAAATTATTGGTTTGAAGCCTTACCTTCTAAAGATGATATAAAAAGATGTATATCTTCTATAAAGGAAAACAATTATAAAGTTGACTATATAATAACATCTGATAGTCCAAATAGTTTTAAAGAAAAGTTTTGTGAAAGCGAAGGCCTAAGTGAATATGGTAGTTTTTTAGACAGAATAAAAAATTCTGTAACATTTAAAAAGTGGTATTGTGGTCTTGGTAAAGATATAGTGACAAATAGATTTATATGCTTAAATAATTATTTTTACAAATTAGGTGACGACAGACCATTAACTCATAATCAAAACAAAAGAAAGGAGTAAAAATGAAAAAAGAGTGTTATAAATCTATATATGATATGGAAAAGTCCCTAGGAAATATCTACAACTCTATAAGTAATTTAAGAAATTATGGTGTAAATTTGCAGGAAGTTATCACAAACACTTTAATAAATCCTAGGGAAAATAAAAAGTATTTTACAGTAGAATATTTAGTTACATTAAATAGAAATGCTGAAATCTTAGGATGTAATTTATTGAACAAGTTATGTAAGCCATATTGGTCACAGGGGGTTTTAGATAATTTTATATGTAAGCTGAGAGATGGTTTAAACCTAGAAGGACTTATATGCGAAAATTTTATAAATGATGATACTTTAGAATATGCATTAGTAGAAGCTAAAGAGAGCATAAGCACAATAGACAGTAGATATAATGCTATAGATAATGTTTATTTAGTGAATTTAAAATTAGACAATATTCAAAAAAGGTATCTTGGTATAGGTCTTAGTTTAGAGGAATTAGATTTTATTAAGAACCTAGATAGTGACTGTAAACTTTTAAAGTTTATAGAGGGACAAGTGAAAAATTTAAATTTTACAGATTTAAAATATTTTTCAGAATTAAAATTAGAAGATAATTCTATAACAATAGGATACTTTAGTAATTTAAAATTAGCTTTAGTAAGAAGTTTACAAGCTGTTATTTGTGATAATCCTAATTATAGTAAATATTCAATAAGTATATTTCCAATATTAAATAAAACTAGTGATATAACAGGAACAATCGAGTTAAATATTAGTTTTAAGCAAATTGATAAAAAGTATATACTTCTTATCAATTATGCACCAGAGAATGTTACAGAATTTTCATACTACAGAATTTAATAGATATTTATATGTGTCTAGATATATAATACCAAGTAAAAATTATAAACAATACATATAAAAATTGGTATTAAGTTGACTAGGTAATTACCTAGTCAGTACATAGTTTAAAAACTTCCGATAAATAAATATTAATGATTGGAGGTATTTTATGAATAGATTAGAACTAGCTAAAAGATATTTAAATGAAGCTAACATTTTGTACACTCATAATGTTCAGTATGAATTAATGTGTGTATGTTGTTTTAATCATTTAAAATATTTATTACAAGAATTTTTAGAAGAGAATGAATTATGTTCAAGCAATATTAAGAATCTCACTACTCTAGCTAAGAAATGTAAATTACCAGAATTAGGAGATTATTTTGATTACTTTAGAGTATTACAAGAAATAAAAGATAATCAAGAACCTAATGATGATTATTGTGAGTTAACTGATTTTAGTGAAGCTAGTTTAATAATGAACAAACTTTACAAAGTATCAAAAATTATAAAAAGTAATTTGAGGATTATGGAGGAAAGTGTATGGAAAAACTAAGGTTATTTTTTAAGAAAGATAATAAAGATAATAAAGAAGAAAACAAAATAAATAAAACAAATAATGTTGTTAAGGCTAAATTTAATAGAGAGGAATCTTTAGCTACTAAACAAGATATATCAGATTATATTGCTAAAAAGTTAAAAGTTAAAAGGGTGTATTTATCTTGGTATAATAAACTAAGTTTAGAATTATTTGAGACTGCTTTAAATGACGGAATTGAATTAGATAAGGTTGCTCCTCATTATGATTCTTATGAAGTGCTAGTAGAACTTATAAACAAAGGTGGAGAAAGGTATGAATTAGGTTTATATTATGCATTAGCTTCATCAGATTTAGAGGATTTAACTATGGTGTATTCTGCTAGTGATGCGCTAAGAGCAAGATATTTTCACCCTATAAGTTACTCTATGGACAGAGAAAAACTAGAAAAATTAACAAAAGAAATAGTTAAACCTGACAAAGGTATTGATGTATTTTTAAGTAAGAAACCATTATTATCTATTCATTTATCAGATGGCTATTCTTTAGATTATTATCAGAAAGAAAATGTATTTGTAGAATCTAGAAAGAAAATATATAAAGACTTGTTTGAATTAATAAAGGAATCTCCTAGAGGTTCTTATAATATTATAAATCTTATTATTCTAGCTCTAGCTAGAAATGATGTAACTGCTAAGAAGAAATTAACTCATTTAGGAATTACTCCTAGAAGTTATGCAAATAAGTTTTATGATGATTACATTAATAGGAAAAAGGCTACAGAAAATTTTGGATATCATTCAGATTTATTAGATGTATATGTTTCTAAAGTCCCTTTAGCTTTAGTATGTAAAGATTTATTAAATTGTTTAGATACAGTTAAATCTTCTGAAGTAGAATTATATGAGACTTCTGTAAAAGATATAGCAGAAAGATATGATTTATTTGAATATTTTAAGAGTGAAAAAATGGATACTGAGAATATAAGTAAATCTTTATTAGAAATAGCAGAAAGAGTTGAGGGTAGAAATATTCCTACGAAAGATACTTGTTATAAAATAATAAATAAGTATTCAAAAAGGAAAAATATAAAATAAGGAGTTATTATGATATATAATCAAACTAATTTATTTGAATTAGATAGGTACTTTAAAAATATAGAATTGACATCTCCTAGTAATTATTATAATAAATTTATTATAGTTAGATTGGATGGCGTTAAGTTTAGAAAGGTGTGGAAAGCAGTAAATGAAGAGGAAAGAGTTCTGATACAAAAAGCTTTAGAGTATGCTGCTACAGAAGTTTTAAAATGTATGGGGGACAGTTTTATTAGTTATATTCAATCAGATGAGATATCTATTGTTTTTAGTAAAGAGCGTTCAAAATCATTTAAGCTTCAGAAATTTATTAGTATAATCTCTAGTAGGATTACACTAAAATTTAATAAATATTTAATAAACGAAATTTCAGATAAGCAATGTCTATTGTATAAAACAGTATCTGATGGTATATATTTTGATTGCAGAGTACTTGCTGTAGAATATAGTGATATTCATAAGTATATAGTTTATAGGCAGTTATTTTGTATTATAAACTCTTATAATAAAGTGCTTAAAGCTAATAACAGGCGTCATATAAACCCTACTTATTTTCATTATGAAGATATGAAACTTTTGAATCTATATCCACTATGGGACAAATGCCCTTCTTTTGAAAAGTATGGAGTACTAATTTTAAAAGAAGGGAAATGTTTTAATACTTATAATAAAATTAAATTTCTAGGCAAGTCGAATTTATTAGAAGAATTTATTAGTAATATGAATGTTGTTAGTAGGTGATAGATTGAGTGCATTTAATTTTATATATAAAATAAAGTTAAAATCAAATACAGAAAAACTTTATTTAACAGTTTACAAACAAAAGGAATTTAAAAATGAAGATGATGTAAATAGATATGTTTCTTCAATGATTAAAACACTATCACTTCCTAGTGATTTAGAATTAGAAAATATAGAGTTATATAAAAACAATCTTAGTAGCTCTTTTACTAAGTACATACTGTCTAAAATAAATAGATAGAATAATATTAAGGAGGTAGCTTAATAATATGAGTTTAAGTATAGACAAATTAGATTATTATATAGAGAATTATTTTGTTGAAAAGCAAGATAGTGTGGAAGCTTATTCCCTAGGATACTATTTGCAAGACCCAGAAAATTGTGTAAGACCTTTAATTGAAGTAAACCAAGTTACTGATGATGGTTTAAATAACATAGACTTGTTGCTGTTTATTGTTGATGATAACAATGAAATAAGTGCTAATGTAAGAAAGTTTATAAAAGATAATCTTCCTAGGTATAATCAATCTTCAGATTTTGCTAAACATTATTTTACAGAAGATAAAGCTATGCAATTATTAAGGAAATGGTTGGTAGGTTCTAAGTTAGGTAAGAGTAATTTAACTGACGTAGCTTTAAAAGATGATGTTTTTCTCAATACTTGTAAATTTGTAACAGCAACTAAAAGAGGTTCTAATCCTCTAGCAGGTCAACAAATTTCATTAATGAAAGGTAAGAGTGTTTCATTAATGAAGCTGGAAAGTTTTTTAAATAAAGGTGGTGTATTACCTGTTCAAGTAGTAGAAGCAAACAGAAAGTTAAATGTTTATACACCTGAAAAAGATAATGAAAAATTAAATAGTAACTTGTTATATAGCGTAATTGATACAGAAGGTAATAGAGTAGTTACAACATCAAAAGATATTTCTAGAATTACAAATACATTTGATAATGGGTATTCTTTAATAAGAAAAGAGGCTTTAATGTATGCTGATGATTTGCATGAAGGTGATATAGAAACATTGATAAATTTAATAAATAAGGAAAAATCAGAGCAAGTTGAAGACATAGTTAAACCTTTAAATGATTCAATATTAGAAGCAATGAAACCGACTAGAGAACAAGTTAAAACACTTAATATGGAACTTAGTAAAGAAGAAAAAGTAAGAGAAGAAGTTTCTAGAATGTTTAAAAAGAATACTCCAGAAGAAGTTAAAGAAGACTTTATACAAGTTTTTCTAACAAAAGATACAACTTCTTTAGACCTAGAGAGTTTTAAATTAAGATGGATAAGTGAAGAAGGATATAATAATTCTGCTCTAGTTCTAACAATTGCATCTAAATTAGGTATGAGAAAAGGACCATATAACATTTTAACTGGATTGCTTGATAAAGGTTACACATTAAAAGCTGTAAGAAATGTGATGTTTGTACCTAATGCTCCTAGTAATACTATGTTATATTGGCTCTTAGGTAAACCAATATATAAAGAATTTATACAACCAGCTATCCTAGCAAGACCTAAAACTCTAGTTAATTTTAAGTTAAAGAAAGAACCTTTCGATGAGAATATTTATATTCCACAACTAAGAGGTGTTAAAGTATTTACTGGTAAGAAAATAACTAATGGGGATAAGATATCAGCAGAGAGAGTTGAAATACAAACAATATTAAATAGTTTGAATGAGGAATTCATATCTGATGAGTTGTTAGAATTAAACCCTGTACTTGATATTAGAGATTGTACAGATTGTGATTTCTGTGGATTGAAACAAAGTAATTATGTTGCTTACCTTCCTAACACTAAAGGTGAATGGTTTACTGTTTGCCCTAGTTGTTTAAAGAAGGAATTTAAACATCTTAGTGTTGGTAAAATTTTTATAAATAGAAAATATTATACACCTTAGTAAATTATGTTATTTTATAGGGGGTAAACATATGAATAAAACATTTAGAAATTTTGTAATAGTGGGAGTATTGCTTTCTAGTAGTTTAAGTTTAATTTCTTGTAGTAAGACAAAGAAGATTGTTAATACAAATTTAGAGTCCATAGAAGAAGCTTCAAATGATTTGGAAGTTAAAGAAATAACAGAAGATGAATTATCTCAAATAAATAATACTAATATAAAGAAGCTAAAAGAGTTTTTATCAGCATACGAAATTCCTTTTCTATCTGAAAATGATGGGGTTAAAGAAACAAGTATCTCTTTAGATTATGAACAGATAAGAGATAACAATTTAAATATGTCATATCTTAGTGGTTTAAATTATAATATAGATGATGACAGTAGATTTACTTGTGAATTTAATACTTCATTAGACGGTGTTGAAAACGAAGTACAGTTAAAAGATACTTTAATAGCTGAGTTTTACGAATCATTTATTGGAGATGAATTGCCAAAAGAAATTTCATCTGCTTGGATGTATATTTTAAAAGATATGCAAGCAGATAGAAATAAGACTATAACCCTAGTAGATTTTTATAAGGATTATATGGAAATATCTTTAAAACTAACTTTAGATAATGTAGCCACATTAGAAATAGAAATCCCAGAAAAAGTGAATATAATTAATTAGATATACTTAAATTACTTTTCATAAAATCACCTTATATTTATACAGCTTATTATAAGCAAGCAGTAATTTTTGGGGAGAGTGATTTTATGGATTTTAACAGTATTGATACAAAAAATTTAATCAATGATTTGGAAGAAATATTTTCTAAATATAACTTAACATCAACTGTTAAAATATCGAAAGATGAGGTGTTATTCATTTTAAAGAAAGTGCATAACAGTATGAATAAGAAAGACAATTGATTAGATAATGTTATAACTTGATATCATCTAATTTTTTTATGGAGGTGTTCTTATGGGGGCTTATGATAAGAAGGATTTTGAATCTCAGATAAAAATAGAAGAAACCCCATTCACAGTTTTGCCTGGAATGGAAGCTATGAATATTTTTAATAAAAAAGAAAATAAGCAAGTAATTAAAGGTTATAACATAAAATTAGATAAACAACCTGAACAAGTAACCTCAGTAAATTTAGATAATTTAGGGATATCTAAAAAGAAGGTTAGTGAGGAAGATAAGCAAAAAGCTTCCCTAGGTAAAATATTAAGTCAACTTAAAGCTAAACCAATAGAAGAAGGGAAAGCTTATTTAGTATCTTTAAGTGAAACTAAAATAGAAAATTTGTCTATTGTTGGTAATTATATAGGAAAGCAAATAAAACTAAGTCCCATTGGATTTACTACAAAATATGAGTTATGTTTAAAGACAGATTTAAAAACAGAACCTATGATTGCAGGTAATTGTAGGTCATATAAGGTTGATGATATTTGGTATATATTTATAAGTGTTGAAGGGTTTAAGAAAAATGAGCCAATTAAATTTCTTTTAAATGATGAAGAGTATTTATTTGGATTTAGAGAACTTAGTGAGTATATGGAAAATATTTATCCATATACTGTAAAAGTTGTACCTTTATTATTTATGAAAATTTAACCGAGGTGATTATATGGAAGATGATAAAAGGACAGACACTCGACGGGAAGATAATTCAGATAATCCTAGTAGTGTAAAGGATATGCATATTTTTAGTGAAGAAGATGGAAGTTCTGAAAATAGTTTTACATCTAAATTATCAAGTAAGATAAATACTGCCAATGCTGTAAAACTGAAAAGTGTTGAATTTGCGAAAAAACATAACCCTAGCAGGTATATTGAAAAAGGTAAAGAAGATGTAAAATTATCTAAAGATAAGGCTTACAGTTTCTTTAATAAAATTGACAATAAAAAAGAAAAAATAAAAAGTTTTCATAATAGTGCACACCAGCTTATAAGAAAGAATAATATAGTTAGTGGTAAAAAAGGTGATGCAGTTAAAAATATAATTGCAATAGCACTTTATATAGGTGCTATATTTTTATGGTTATTCGGTCATTGGTTCATTAGTATAATCATATTTGCAGTAACAACTATTATTTACTTTTTATTAAGTTATAGTTTAAATTAAATTAAGCAATTGGAGGAAGACATGGAAAAGATGAATATGTTCTCAAAAGGAGAAAAAACTATTCCAGTAGGTATAGATTTAGGAACAACCAATACTGCTATTGCAGTCCTAGGTAACGGGGGAGTTCCAAGTATAATACCTATGTATAAACACAAGGTTACTTTACCTTCATGTGTTATGTGGGATAGTAAAACAGATAAGTATATTGTAGGTGAAGAAGCTTACATAAATAGGTATAAATCTAATGTAATATACTCTGTAAAAAGATTAATGGGTACAGATGAAACAATAACTCTAGTAGATGGTGATAAAACTAAAGTTGTAACACCAGTAGAAATGTCAGCAGAGATTTTAAAAGAAGCTGTAAGAAAAGCTTCTGAGAATTATGGAAATATTAAAGATGTAGTAGTAACAGTTCCAGCTTATTTTGGAGATAAACAAGTGTCAGATACAGAAAAGGCTGGTAAATTAGCAGGATTAAATGTGCTAAAAATCTTTAGAGAACCAACAGCAGCTTCACTTTTTTATGCAAAAGAGATAGAAAAGAAATCATCAAAGATATTGATATATGATTTAGGTGGAGGAACATTTGATATCACCCTAGTAAATATAATTCAAAGAAAACCATGCAAAGAGTTAGATGATTTCTATGGATTTAAGTTTGATAGAAAAGAAGAAAGTTCAGGACAAACAATATTATCTGTTTTAAAAACAGATGGTGACACTCGCCTAGGTGGAGATGATATTGATAATGAATTGTTAAATATTTGTCTTGAAAAATTAAAAGACAAAGGGTATGATACAAATCTTCTAACTAAAGAACAATTAGAAGAGTTAAGATTAAAAATGGAGTCTAAGAAAAAAGATGGTAGTGCAGCCTATGAAATACATTTAGATTATGTATTAAAAGATGGCAGTAATCTTAAAGATATAATACAAATATATCCAGTAGACTTTACAAATTCTACAATGAAGATTTATGAAAAAACAAGAAAGATTATGAAAAGAGTTCTTAGTGATGTAAACGTTAATGAACTTGATGCTATAGTCCTAGTAGGAGGTTCTACTAAATCAATTTATATCAAAGAATTTTTAAAGAGAGATTTTCCAAATATAAAAATAAATGATGCACTTAACCCAGACGAAGCAGTTGCATTGGGTGCAGCAATAGAAGCTAAGAGATTAAAATTCAATGATATAAATATGAAGGTGTATGATGTACTTCCATTAGCAATAGGCGTCCTAGCAGATGGTAAAGTTCAAAAAGTTATACAACAAAATCAAAGTGTGCCATATGCAAAATCATCTATTTATCAAACTACTGTTGATAATCAGAAAGAAATAAAGGTTTGTATATATCAAGGTAATTCAATATTTCCGGAAGAGTGTACTTATTTAGGTCATTTGATTATAGATAACTTAGAGCCAAAACCAGCAGGTGAAGCACAGATTGTGGTTAACCTAAGTGTAAATGCAAACGGTCTTTTAAAGGTTTCCGTTTCCATAGATGATAAAGTAAAAGAAGTTACATTAACTAATTTGTTTGCTTCTAAAGGTGAAAAGAAATCTGTTAAACCTATAAGTAAAAATAATAGAAAATTAAACAGATGGAGAGCTTTTGCTAATTCTCTTCCAGACCCTAGTGAGTTAAACGAGTTATTAGATAAGTTTGAGAATGGAGAAATATCTCAATCTATTATTGTTGATTACATTCAACAACATCAATAAATATTATAAGAAGGTGTAAATATGCAACTACCAGAACAGTTTACAAAGTCTGCTGATAAGATGAAAGTTCAAAAAGTAATTGAATATATGGACGACAACCCTAGGTATGACTTTGAAAATATTTTAGACAAGATGGGATTGTTAAAAGGTTATGAAGTTCAAGGTGAGAATAAGTTAATTCCATGTCCATTTCATGAAGATTATAGTCCTTCATGTTCTATAAACAATCAAAGGAAAGTATATAAATGTTTCTCTTGTGGTCGTGGTGGTTCATATATTGACTTTCTTTTTCAATATGATAAATTAGTCCTAGGTAACAACTTAGGGTTTTATGATTTTATAGATAAGATAGTTAAGGCAGATAAAGAATTACAAAGAGATGTGACTTTGTCAACAATCTTTACAAGCAAGAAAGTAACAGGTAAATCTGATTTAACATTTAGAAAGAGATTCAAACCTAGTGAAAACTTTGGAGAAATTAAAACTGTAGTTGAATTAGCAAATAAGGTTAAAAGAGAATGTAAGTCAAAACAAGATATAATAATGTTCATGGCTTTGGTTCAAAAAGAAGTAAGTCTGAAACAAATCGAGGATACTATATTCCACAAAGAAAAACAAGTTAATGCAGAAAAATTATCTGCAGAGTTTGAAAATGTTTTAAAATTATAGAGGTGATTAAATGCTTTTAACAGGTATTGTGTATATATGTAAATATGATAAATTTAAATTAGTTAAGTGCCATCCCCTAGCAGGAGCAGTAAAGATAAACTCTATAATGCATAAAATTCTTAATGATGATTCAACTTTAGAAATAGCATTTGACCAAAGTACAAACTGTACTGGAATATGTATAATGGACACACATGGAAGTGTTAAAATACATTTAGATTATATAAGATTTGATACTCCAGTAGATATCTATATTGAGAAGATTGACACCCTAGTAGATTTATTAACCAAAGGGTTTAAATGTTCTTCTGTAGTTATGGAGAAACCTTTATTTATAAAATCTAAATCAACAAAGATTTTGCAACATTTAGGTAAAGTTGTAAGACATTTACCAGAACGTATAGAAAGTATGTATGGTTTAAAAACAGTAGAGATTTTACCAAATGTATGGAAATCATATATAAGAGATAAATCAAAAGGTAAATATAGAAGTAATGTTAAAAAGTTTATGGCTTCTGATATATGTGATATATTACCTTATTTAGAAAATTATTATAAAGTGTGTACTGCTGTTGATTACGATTCTTTTGATGCTACTGGCATATTGCTATGCTATCAAATGAAACATAAAATTATAGATGGCGAACAGGTAAATTCAGGTAGTGTTAATTATGATAAGCCAATATATGTAATTGCACAGTATTTAGATAAAGAAAGTGCATATAATCAGAATGTTATAAACTGTATTCTTCCTAGTAAGGAACATCCAAAAAGGTTTCAATATAACAGTAAATATACTTTAAATGATAATTGCAAGATGTGCTGTTCTGAAAATGTTATAGGGTGTTTCATTATAAATGATGAAGATGTTAAATTGAACTTTGCATATATTATTGGAAGATTTCCTAGTAGTGAAGAAGCTTTAGTTGTCTTAGCAGTAAGAGAAAATTATTTAAATAAAAGTGATTTAATTGATATTCAAAGTGTTGCTTATTCATATATGTGTGAGTAACCTTTTATATATAAATATAAATAAATAAAGATTAGGAGGAACTAATTATGAAAATTAAGAAATTAACAGCAATTATAATGGTTGCAGCAACATTAACAATGGGGGTAAGTACAGTTGCATTTGCAGAGCCTACAACAAATACAGCAACTGAAGATGCCAAAACAACAGGTGATACACAAAATGATATAAAAGATGCAGATACAAATACTGATAAGAAAGATGCAGATGAAGACAAAGATAAAGATGCTGATGCTGCAAAAGGTATTACTTTAACTGCAAAATATACTCAGGTGTTATTAGAAGTTGGACAAGCTTTTGACCCAGCAACTGACCTAGGAGTAGAAGCAATAGATGCTGATGAAGGTGACCTTTCAAAAGCTTTACAATTCAACAAAATAGATACTTCAAAAGCAGGTCTTATAAAATATGTTATAGAAGCTCAAAACTCTAAAAAAGATACAGCTACACTTGAAATTCCAATAAGAATAGTAAACATTGTAGATGCTATAAAAGTAAATTCTTTAGATGAAGCAAAAGATGTAAAAGTAGATTCTTTAGTAATAGACCCTGTTGAAGGTGTTACAGTTACAATTGATTCTGTAGATAAAGAAAAAGGAAATCTTATGGTTAAGATTACTGATGGTGTAAATACTTTAACAAAAGCAATAGCCCTAGTAGATATGACAGGAAATAGCCTAGCAACTGGTACTGATATAAACAAAGAAGAAGCTGCAGATGTTACTGAAGGTGACCAAAGTGCATTACCTAAAACTGGTGTAATGAGTGACTTACCAATAGCAACAGCTTCATTCTTAACTTTAGTAGGCGCTGGATATTTAGCAACTAAGAAACAAACACAAAAACGTTAGTATGCAAATAAACAGTATTGAAAACATTTTTCCTATTTATTAATGTTATTTAGGAGGGATGATAAATGATAGGTAAGACACATATTGTAGGTGGTATAACTTTAGCTACAGCTGGTCTTTGTATTTGTGCTGTTAGTGATTTAAATAATGCACAAAGTTACTTTGCATATAAAAATTTATTTCCAGTAGGTATGTTAATAGGTTCAGCCCTAGGTAGTTTATTACCAGATATAGACCATGAAGGAAGTACAATAAGTAAAAAACTAAAATTAGTTGCAAAAGTAACTTCAAAGGCAACAAGCCATAGAGGTATAACACATACTTTACTTGGTTGGTTAGTTTACAGTTTAATAACAATTGGTTTAGCAAGTTTGCTATACAATAACTTTAACACATCAACAAAGATTATTACATCTTTATTTTGTGTATTTAGTTTGTTCCTAGGTGTGAATTATATTTTTAATGGAATAAACAAAATAAAAAGAATAAAGAAATTAACAGAGAAAAAGTACATAGCAGTTGTTTTATTAATTGCATTAGTAAGCATTATAGATGTTGCAAAACCTAGTATATTATTTTACTTTTTACTTGGTGAAGCTATAGGTAGTAGTGTAGGATATTTTAGTCATTTATTATTGGATATGTTTACATATTCAAAAGTGTCTGTTCTTTATCCTATAACTAAAAGAAAGTTTGGAATAGGTATAGTACGTACAAATTCTGAAGGAGAATATGTTTTTAGAAATGTATTATGGTGCATTGAAGCAATTGCAGTAGTTATTTATTTTATAATTTTATTTAAATGCTGAATAGTGTGGGGTAAATAGTTACCCCATACAATTGAACATTTAGTTTTTATTAGTAGGAGGTCAAAATGAAGAGAGAAGAGTTATTAGAAGAATGTGAGAAAGTGATAAAAAGTATAAGAGAGTTTAGTACAATTTATCAAAACCCTGTTTCTGTTAATCTATACGGGATAGAGGATACAAAAAAAGCTATAGAGAAATGTAGTGATAATTTAGATAAAGTTAGGAATAATCTGAATATTGTACTAGAAGCCTTATCAACCCCTAGTGAGAAACTTGAGGAATACAATAAAGCTATAACTAATTTGAATAAATCTTATCTAAATCAAGATTTCAATACATTTGATTTGATAAATCTTACTGATGATTTATTTGATAAGCTTACAAATGATTATAAGCAAAAGCTAAATGTGAATGAAACTAAAGACAAAGACAAAATAAACAAATCTGAAAATAAAGTAGAACCTGTAGATAAATCTGAATTTATAAACAAAACAGAAGAAAAGCTATTAACTAATGAGGTTAATGAAAACAAAGAAGCCCCTAGCAGTATAGAGATTTTGAATAATAAAACTTTGAAACTTTGGATATGTGGTGATACTCCAAAAAGTATATATGGAAATGATTTATCAAATAAGAGGTATATTTCTTTGAAGAAAGTAATAGAGAAAATTCTATTAAAGCTTATTAAGCAAGGTATAAAAGAGTTCCTAGTAGGAGTAAACAGAGGCTTTGATATGTTGTGCTTGGAAGTTCTTTGCAATATAAAGAATGACTACGGTATAAAAATACATATTGTTTCACCTTATTATTCTTACATAAGTAAAAGGTCAGAAGAAGAATTAAAGCATTATGACCAATTAGTTAAGCAATCAGATAATTTATTTTATATAGATAAAATTTATCCAAAACAATATAATTCAGTAAATGAATTATTAAAGGCTAAAAATCAATTCCTAGTAAATTACGCTCAGTATGGATTAACTATGCATATAGATGGAATTGAAAATAGCGTTAGTAATGCAATAAGTATTGCAGAGGGTAAAACCAAAACAATATTTAGTATAGATAAAGAGACTTTAAAAGTTTCCAAGAAAAAGTAGGAGGTATATTAAATGCTAAAAGAATTTGAAACAATTGAAAAGGTACTTTCAGACTTATTAGTTTACAATGGAAAGTCTGATGGTGAAAAAATAAAAGGAGGTGTAGAAGGTGTTCTTCCATTAGTAAAGCAATTAAAGACTCAAGTATCTAAAGTTGAAGAAAACAACATAGCTTTAGAAAAGAGAGTAGAAGAATTAAGTAAAGATAAGAATGTTCAAAACTTAGATATAATGAATAAGCTAGACCAAGTAGTTGAGTTTTGTTCAACAAATGCTGAAAATTCAGCATCATTAGTGCATTCATTCGACTCATTATCTAGAGATGTAAGAACATCTCAAAACATAATAGATGCCAATACAAAGAACATTGAAATTTCTCAAAAGTTCATAGAGACTTTAACAAATGAATATAAGAAAGATAGAACAACTGTTGCTAAATTAAGTGGTGCTGTTGATAGCAGTAAGAAGGATTTGAAACTTGTTAGTGATGCTCAAAATGATATAAAGCAAGTTTTAGATTCAGTAAATAGAAATCAACAATTATCATCTAAGGAATTAGACTTAACTAAGACAGCTGTTGAAGAAACAAAAGATGTTGCTACAAAGCTAAGAGATGACCTAGCTAAAACCCAACAACAAGTTGAATCTCATGATAACTTTATTGGAAAATTAAAAGGCTTATTCAATGGTAAGTAATATTGAATCTTTAGTTAGTATAAATAAAATCTTTACTAAAGTTTCTTTGTTCTTATTATGTTTAAACTTTTTGTACATATTAGCACTTCGTATGTCTACTTGGTTTAAGTTTAAAAAGTACAGTAGAGAAGACAGACAAATAGCTGTTTATTATGAAGTGTTAAAATTAGGTCTCTTTATCTCACTAGGTTTGAGACTTGCAAATAAAGCAGCATTAACAATAGTAGCCTACTATGTAATAAGACTAAGTTTAATCTTAGCTGTTGCAGGGGCTACTTCCCATTTATTTCTTTGCTTTTGTAACTTTGAATATTCTAACGAAAGCAGAGTAATAAATAAACATAGCTTAGAAATAACACAAAAGATAAAATCAAATAGAAATACAAGTTTAGTTCTTAGTATAATAGCAATTGTTATGGTTAAATTAATTTTATTAAATTTAAATTCATTGTTATTGTTTGTAGTTGTTTGCATCATTTCAGTATTCTTAATTACATTTAGTTGCAACTTTTTAAGAAGAAGTGATAGTGAAATAATTTATTATCTAGGAACAAAAGAAAAGTAATCCGACTAAAAACCTAGTATGTGAGACTTGCTTAGCAAGATGAAGAATTATATTTGTGGTATAATTTGTTTTTAAAAGAGGAGGATTACTATGAAAATTAAAAAGTTAAAGAAGAGATGGTATGCATTATTTTTATCTCTTTTGCTAATGATAGCTGGTATAATTACATATGCTACACAAGTTACTTGGGAGGAATCTGTAAATAGTAGTTATACTTTACTATATAATGGAAATACTTATGCTACTGGAATAAAATACATAAGAAATACACAATATGCTTTTGCTAGAGATATAGATACACCAGAAGGTAAAATAGCTTATAATATCAATGGTACTTTTGTAAATAATGATTCTGCTGTTTATTGTTTAGAGCATGAGAAGAAATCACCAGATTCAAATTACACTTCAGGTAGCAGACCAGAAATAAATTTAGGTGTTTATTATGCTATATATGCAAGACAGCAAGACCTAGATATGGGTATGAATAATTTTGATGCAGAGTATTATGTAAGACAATTATTAGTATGGTATTTTGTTTCAGGAGATACTGAAAGTGGTTTAAAACCATGTACTGTAAATGGTTCAGTAATACGTCCTGACCATAATGGATTGCCTGGGAATGTAGATGAAAACACAATGACACCTTTTGTTGTAAAGACAGGTTCTAAAGAGCCAATAGTTAAAGCATATGCAAGAGGACTAAAGAGGATTAGGGAGTTAGTTGCACAGAATAAAGATAAAGATACTATATACTGGGATGAAAACAATGGAAAATATGATGTAACTTCATATAACAATAAACAGTATATAGTTAAAAACTTAGTTGTGAGAACTGCAGATAATATAAAATCAACAAAAATCAACCTAGAAGGTTGGAAGAATGGTGCTAGTTCTGCTGACCCAAATATAAAATTTAAGTTAAATGCAAACGATTCAGGTTATATTACATCAGTTGAGCCTGGTCAACATTTTGTAGCTATTATTCCTAACTCTTATAATGTTGATGATTATTATTTAAAGTGTTACACAACTGATACTCAAGTTGCAACTGGTGAAATTTGGGTAACAGATGGTGGATTATATATGCAAAAGATAGTTAGACCTACAACTATAGATGCTGGTGTAAAAGAAAAAACTATAGGATTGCGTTTATCAACAGGAGTAACAACTGTTAAAAAGGTAGATGCAGAGTCTGATACAGCACTAGCAGGTGCTAATTTCCAAGTATATAGAATGTATACTTTAGATGATAAACCTAACGACCCTAAAGTTGAAGAGTATGTAAGTCCACATACACAAGATAAAAACGGTAACAATAAGTTTTGGGTTGTTCCAGTAGCTCATGCAATTACTGATGGAAATGGTATCTCTCAATTTAGACTTGAAGCTGGTGTAAGATACAGAATCCTAGAAGTTGAACCACCAGATGGTTATACATTACCAGAGACTGAAGGTGAATTAAATCAAGAAGTTTATGTTGGTAGTAGTGGTCAATCAGATACAATAGTATTTAAAGATAAAATGATTAAAGATACTAATGTTTATATAAGAAAAGTTTCTGCAGAAGTAAATGAAGATGGTAGTCATGATAGATTATCAGGAGCAGTATTTACTGTTGAAGATATTACAGCTGATGGAACAAAGACTAATGCTAATTTAACAAAAGATGGTAGTGAAGATACTAAGAATGGTTCAAACTTAAAAGAGTGGAAAACAGATAGTAGAGGTGTTATAAGTGCTCCTGCTATAGGTAATCACACCTATAGAATAACAGAAGTTAAAGCTCCTAGTGGCTATACATTACCTACAAACGAAGCTGATAGAGTTAAAGAGAAAACTATAGACCCTAATAATAAATGGAATGTAGTAGAGTTTCAAGACCCTAAAGTTAAAGGTACTTTAAGAGTGCATAAAACAAACAGAGACAAAACTATTAATTTGGAGGGAATCGAATTTTCACTTTATACTAAAACTGGTGGTTTTGTTGCAAAAAGAATTACAAATGCAGCAGGAAAAATTCAATTTGAAAATCTTGATTTAGGTACTTATATACTTAAAGAGACAAAAGGTTTAAAAGATTATATAATTTCTGATGAATTGTCTAAGGGTGTTACAGTAGAAATTAAAGAAGGTGCATCAGCTACAGTAGAGTACTCTGCAATAAATGAAAAAGTAACTGGTAAAATTAAGATAAAGAAAACAGATGCTGAAAATGGAAAAGTAATAGGTAAAGCTACATATGGAATATACAGTAATTCAGATTGTAGTGGAAAACCTTTAGATACTTTAACTACCGATGATACTGGTATGTCTAAAGAAAGTAAATTACTTGAATATGGAACTTACTACTTAAAAGAGTTAGTAGCACCAGATGGATATGAATTAAGTAGTAAAGTAACTCCAGTAACAATAAATCAAAAAGTTTCTGAAAAGACTTATACAGTAACAGTTTCAGATGAACCTAAGAGATTACTACTTAGATTATTTAAGAAAGATTCTGCAGAAGAAAAGTATCTATCTGGAGCAGTATTCCAATTATATAAAGTAGAAGATGATGGAACTGAAAAGCAAATATCTTATACAGATGGTGATTGGGTATTGCAAGATAAATTTATAACAAACTCCGATGGCTACCTAGAGATTCCATGTTGGTTGAGATATGGTAAATACAAACTAGTTGAAGTAGAAGCTCCAGAAGGATATAATAAAATTTCAGACATTGAAATAAATTTAGATGGAAACTCTAAAGTAAACTCAGTAGGTGTTGTAAGTGTTGCTGTAAATAATGATAAAATCCTAGGTAACATAAAGTTAACAAAGGTAAGAGGACTTCAAAACATTACTGTACCTAACACTACATTTTCTCTATACAGAATAACAGACAATAACATAATGTATGGTTATAAAGGAAATGATAGTGATACAGATAAGAAGATACAACAATCCCTAGAAAGCTTAGTTACTGAAGGTAAACAAATTACAATAAAGGGTAATACAACTAACAATAACCTAGACCAACATCCAGCAGTTCCTGTGATTGATAGTATAACTGTTGATAAAGATTTTCCTCAACAAGTTGGAACTGAATTAAATGTTAAAGCAAATGTCAGAGGACCTGAAGGAATGCAAGTTAAATTTTCAGTCAGTGATTTAGATGGGAACGGATATGTAAAACAAGACTTCTCTGATAAGACAGAAGCTAAAGTTTCCTTCAGTAATACAGGTTCTAAGAGAATAGTAGTTACAGTTAAATACAATGATAATGGTGTAAATAAGTTTATAAGAGGAAGTATATTCTTCCAAATAGTAGCTAAGTCAGATAAGATAGATGCTAAAGATTTAGAGAAACCATTACAAGTTGTTCAAAACACTCCAACTATATATGATGACCAACCTAACCCAAATACAGAAGAGAAGAATGTTTATAACCAAACAAACCTAGTTAAAGAAAATTTAAATGGTGTTGAATATGTAAATAGTTATACAACAGGTGAAGATGGTTCTTTATCTGTAAATGATTTACCATATGGTTATTACTTCTTTGTAGAAGAGAAAGTAGACGCACCTTGTGTTCAAGACACTACTCCTATAATCTTCAAGATAAATGAGCAAGGCAAAACCCTAGAGTATACAATGCACAATGATACTGTAACTGAATTTGAAATAACAAAAACAGATATATCAGATGGTAAACTACTTCCAAATGCTGAGTTTGCAATCTATGCTGATGATAAGACAACAGTAGTTGATAGTGACGTTACAGATGAAAATGGTGTAGCTAAGTTTTGGCTAACTCCTGGAACTTATTATTACCAAGAAATCAAAGCACCTAAAGGTTACCAAATAGATACTGGATTGTATGAATTTACTATTAATGATGATGATACCATAGTTAAAGCACATATGACAAACTCTAAACAAGGTTTCGTAATTACTAAGACTGACGTGTCAGATGGTACTTTATTACCTAACACAGAATTTGCTATATACAAGGACGACAAAACTACAATAATCAAAACTGGTATTACTGACGAGAAAGGTGAAGCTAAGTTCAGCCTAGGAACTGGTACTTATTACTATCAAGAAATAAAGGCTCCTGAAGGTTATCAAATAGATAATGAGTTATATCAATTTGTTATCAAAGAAAATGATGAAATTGTAAGAGCACATATGACTGATAGCAAGTTACCAAAAACAGGTACAGCATTTACAAAAGATAATTTACCATTAAAGATAACCCTAGTAGTTATTGGAGTTAGTGGTTTAGCTTTATTCCTAGCAAGAAGAAAAGCAAGAAAATAATTATATTTAAATAGGTAGGCATATTTTGTCTACCTATTTTTTATAATATTGATTTAAGTATAATACTATTATGTTTAAATGAATATTATTGGAGGTATGTTAAATGAATAAGGAATTGAAGAAGTTCAAAAAGTTAAGAAAAAGAATACTACGAAAGTATTCTTTAATACATGATGTTCCATACACAATAGCAAATATTGTATATATGCCTTTAGTATTTATTAATGCAGGTAAATTATATGCAAAGGCTATGAAAACAAATATAGGTGGGTTTACTATGATTAAAAATATAATCATAGTGTTTATAACCTTTCTACCTGTATGGGGCATAGTCGCCTTCCTAGGTTGGCTGTTTATGTCACCAGTAAAAAATAAGGCTAGGCTAGAGGATAAGGAACGGGAAGAAGAGCTAGTAAAATTTAAAAATAAAGAACTGGATAAGCTCATAGCTAAAAATAAATTAGATGAGGAAGAAAAAATATTATTTTTATATAGAGATACAGCTGTGTCATTAAATTCAAAACTAAGTAACCTAGTAGATTTAAATTTAGAAGATAACTAAATGGCTTGTCCACTTTTAATAAAAGGTCAATATGTATTTTAACATAATATACGTTTCTGATTTTATAAAAAGACAAAGGGATTAAGGATGGGAGTACATTAATAAGGAGGGCATTTTTATGTCAAAGATTGTTGCAGTAGAATTAGAAGGTACTACCCTAAGTAAGGTACAATTAGATACTGGTCGTATTGTATCTGTACAAGACTTAATTGGAGAAATCCTAGAAGGGACTACTTCAGTTGAAGGAGTAAGAGTTGGGCAAACTAGGTCTGGTTCTTTTTCACTACGTACTTTAGGAGATGACGACAAAACAAATAACTTAAAATCATTACCTAGGATATCTACAGATTTAAATAATGGAAGACAAATCCCTAGTGATAGTCTTAACATTGTTGCTGTAAGAAGACAAGGTAGTGATGCTTGTGCATTTAAGTTAAATAATGGAGAAGTCATCACTCAACCCCAAGCAGTTGATATGGTTAAGAGTGGAGAACTAAAGGGTTATACAACAGGCACTTCTGTGTATGGAGAAGAGTACATACGCTCTATACAAGATGACAGCACAGACAACAATTTAAGCAGTATGCCTGAATTTTAAGAGAGTGAGTAGTCTAGTATAAACTAGACTACTCTATATTTTTTGGAGGTAATGGAATGATAAGTAAAAATATAAAGAAAGTATTAGTATACACAACTATATGTTTGTGTAGTTTTTTATATGGATATACCTCAATAACTCAAGAAGCAATAGCAACTGAACGGTCAGGTATTTCTGATTTTGATTTATTTGGAAAACTTAGTAATAGCTTATCAGATTTAAACTTAGATGAAAAAGTTGATTTAACAGATAAATACAATAATGCCAAAAGTATAAGTAATTCTGTTATTGGTTGGATATACATACCTTCAACACAAATAAATTATCCAATAGCTCATGGTCAGAATTCTTATTATTTAAATAGAACTTGGGATGGTAAATCTTCCCTAGCAGGAAGTATATTCATGGATGAAGGTCAAATGGATTGGGGTACATCAAATTTAATACACGGACATAATATGAAGAATGGAACTATGTTTACAGATTTAAAGAATTATTTTGAAGCTGATTTTTTTAAAGCAAATGTGCCAATATATATTTATGACGGAACTACAACAAGAAAGTTTCAAGTTATAAGTTTATTTAAAACAGACCCATCAATAAGCTTTAAGTTTAATGTACCAGAGAATGATGTTCAGAGTTATGCCAGTGAATTAAAATCAAAGTCAGTATATGCAACTCCTGATGTCTCTAGCAGACCTTTAATCATTTTAAATACATGTGTATCAGATGGTTCTGATAATCATTACATCATAGTTGGTCAGGAGGTAGATTATGAACAATAAGATGGTTGCTTTTAGTAAATTAAAAGCAGAGAAGAGATATGGAGATATATTTATATTATTTAGATTCTTTTATAGAATAGGAGAATCTATTGTAGATGATAGTGTATATGATAAATTAGAAAGAGCATTTAGGGCAGAAGGTTCAATGACAGAATATACAAATAGGACTTATGATGATGACCCAATTCCTTTTGAATTATTAAAAGAATTAAACTTATTAGAGTATTTACCTGATATGAAAGTAACTTCTAAGTATGCCAAGTGGTTAGATATGGAGAAATCATTAAGTATAAGGTCAGTTGTTAACGATGATGAAACATGGGAATTCATTGTAAATCACCTAGGAGAGGATTTAATATTTTCTAAAAAGATGGATGGTGCAAATACAAAAACAGCTTATATTGATAGTAATTATGAATTATCTCTATCTAGAGGTAGACACCAAGGATGCCTTGATTATAGTAAAGGTGCTTCAAAAGTATTACCATTAAATATAAAAACTGAAGATAAGCTAGTTAAAGTTTATGCCGAAGCTTTTGTCCTAGGAGAACATCTTGAAGAATTGAGAAACAAATATGACCCAGATAGATATAAAGTCCCTAAAGGTGCAGCGATATCTCTGTTAAGAGTTTCACATGAATTAGAAGATTATCAATTTCTTAAAATGGTAGCAATAGATATTGAATGTAATAAGCAATTTAAAACTGTTGAGGATAAGTTTAAATATCTTGAATACCTAGGATTCGAAGTACCTGTTTACAAAGTAGTGAAAGCAGAAGATATACCAAGAACCAAAGAAGAATTCAGTAAGTTTCTTTTTGATATATGTGATTACATTTACAAAGAGAAAGGTAATTATTTATCAGATGGTATGGTAGTACAAGTAAATAACCTAGGAGATGTGAATGTAACAAATCAATATGGTGATAACAATATTGCTGTTAAATACAATCATTGGAAACCTGGTACTTATATAGGAATTGTTGAAGATATTATAACAACACAAAAAAGAGTAGAGGCTTCAGTTAGATTAAAAATAAAACCACTTCAAACAAGAGATGGTTGTAGTGCTAATTATGTAACAGGTTTTAATCCTTCAGTTTTAATTGAAAATAATATAAATATAGGTTCTGAAATAAAATTTGAAAGGTCTAGTAATACAGTAAATGTATTAAAATATAAGGAGTGATATGTATGGAGTTATTTGATAATGCTAGAAAGTTATTAGAAATAGAAGAGTGTGACCCTAGATATGAGATAAGTAAATGTGCTATATTGAAGAGACTTGTTAATTTTAAATCAGATAATGAAGAAGAATTAAAAACTGCTGTGTCTTTGCAAATAGCCCTAGATGACAGAACAACAGTTAAAGAACCACCTGTCAATGTTAAAGCAGCTTTGGTAGCTTTTAAGCAGGTATATGTTAAAAGTTCTGTTGTAAAGACTTTATTAGGTTCTACCAGTTTAGATGCGATAATAGAAGCTAGAAAAGCATGCGTTAATTTTATAGAGTTTGCTAATAAATCTTGTCAAATAGGATGGCATGATAAACACAATGAAACTTGTGCAAAGTATGCTAATTATCTCCTAGGAGTGTTTTATAGTAAATATAAGAAGAAAGAACCTTTTTGGAATGATTATTATTATTTTAGAAATTATTGCATACAAACATATTTAAAAGGATTATTAGATATAAGTAAAGTAAATAATTTAGAAAAGGTTTTAGAAGTCTTTGATGGTGTAGCTGTTAAGTTACAAGAAGGTTGTAAAGACCTAGAAGCGTTAAATATGTTTGAAGAAGATAAGACTAAGTTTCTTATAAATGAGAATGAAGTTGAATGGGAAATAAGTAGATATTTATTCAAAGGTGAAGATGAGTTAAGAGAAAAATGTTATGCTCTTTCAGATGAATTTTTTAAAGATTATCAAGACAATAAATTATCATCAGAGTCTTATGATAGTATAAACAGTTCTATAACAAGTGCATTGGAATATTATTTAAATCCTAAACCTTCACTAGAAGTGTTACCAATAGATAAGTATTATAGAGTAACTTGTAAGATATTAAGACCTTACGATATGACTTTGTATAGCAAAGATGAAATGATGAAAGCTTTTGTATTTGCAAAAAGTTTTCTTAATATCTTAACTAAAGATGAGGTTGTTAAAACTGTTATATCTAATATAGGATTTGCATTAATTGAAGTTAAGGATAAATATCCAACAGCTATTAAAGAAACTAAAAAACTTTTAATTACTGATGCAAAGAAATTATTTAATAATGGTTATTTGAATTTAGAACAATACTACGACTTAGAGCGTAGGATAGAGAATTCCTAGGAGGTAGCTATGAGAAGTATAAAGGCAGATAAAATTTCTAGTAAAATTAAATTAGAAAAAGATGATATGATTGTTGAGGAAGTTGGAAATTTTAATTTAGAAGATGAAGAGGGAAATTCTCATAACATAAAAGTGTATAAAGAAAAGAAAGATAAATTAGAAAGTATGCAAAGACTAAGTATATTTGATAGGAGGGATAATAATGGTAGCAATAATAACAAAGAATAGTTACTACCTAGCTGAGGAAAAACCTGACGTCTTTGTAGATGACAAAGATTTTGTAGATTTAATAAAATCAAGAAAGATACAAATGGAATTATTAAAAGCATTAAATGTTACTGCTTTAAAGGTAGCTCGTTTAGGTAGAGATGTTGGTGATTTTTTTACTAAACAAGATAAAAAGTCTAACATAGATTTAAAAGTTGAAGAAACAAAAAAGGAGTTAGGTTACTATGCAGAGGTATAAAGACTACAAAAATGAATTTGAATTAATATCGTCAGCAAATCCTCAAACTGAACCTAGAAGACCAGATAAGGAATTATTAAAATTTTTTCTTAATTTATTAAAATCTAAAAAGCCGTTAAATTATACTGAAGAAATAAAAGGTATGATTAAATGGATATGTAGTTATGGCTCAGAAGGTTATGAGGAAGAGTTAAGTATTATAAAGGAGATTTGCGACAGAATAGATATTATATAAGAATCATAAGGAGGAAAATTATGAATGAATTTGATAAGATATTAAAAAGGATACCAGACATAATAAGAAGTTATTCACAATCAGATGAGAACTTTAGTTTCAAGTTTATTCCTAGACCTAGCTATACAGAATCTATAACTAAGGAATATGAAAATTCTGAAATATTATGTACACCAGTAAGTTGTACTATGGTTATAGAAGATAACATAGATAAGTCTATTCTGGAATATGAAGTAGATTTATTATATGTCCCAACTAAATCTGAATTAGGATTTAAAATTGGTAGTACATATAAGCAAATATTAAATGTTTATGATAAAGCTAAAGGATGGTACTTATCAAAAGGACCTAATAAGGGTGATAGTGATATAGCAAAAGCTGAAAGAGATTCTAGTGAAGTTATAGTAGATACAGATAACGGTAAGAGTTTTTTAAGTGAAGCAACAATGAAATTAATACCAGCAACAGGTTATAATTTTTCTTTTGCTAACTCTCCAAAAGAAGGTATAGTAGTTAAGACATCTAGTAAAAAAGGTGGTTCAAGGTCTGTTGGAATTGGATATTTTCTAAAAGCATTAACAGGATTGACTTATAAAGAGTTACAAGATGCTGTAGGTTCAAGTGCAAGTTTTAATTCTTCTTTATACACAAGTGGGTTCGAACCATCATTTGAAGAAGCTGTGTTAAAAACTGCTGAAATATTCCCTAGTGTAGGTACAAGTAAAACTGGTAATGCATTAAGTTTACCTATAATAAAAGCTAACCTAGACAGAAGTCTTTTAGATGGAAAACATCTTCATTTAGATGAGGCTAGTAGAATTAGATTTAGAGACTCTAGTAGTTTCTTAAGTAGAGCCTTAAATACAACATTGGTAAAAGATGTTAAATTAGAAAAAGAAGTAATTAAAAAAGGAGTAGTTTTAAGTTCTGAGATTCTTAAGAAAATTGATAATGAAGGAATTGATACCCTAGTAGTAAATAAGAACGGTAATGATTATATATTAAAACGTTATCCTATAAAAGATGACAGATTAACTCCTGAAGAATTATTAACAGCAGTAAATATGTATTGTTGTTTACAAGATGGTTTTGATAATTTTGATGACGAATACGCTTTAACATCGAGAGTTTTTATAAACTATGAAAGAAAAGTTAAAGCTGAATTAGAAAATAATTTATCTTCATTAGTTACAGAAGTTACAAATAAATTAAACTTTGCTTCTGTTGCAGGTTATAGGGATGGTTCAGAATCTGTATTATTAAAATTATTAAAGGACATTCCGAAAGTAGACTCTGAGGTATTACTAAAATATGTTAGAAACTTTGAAGCTACTGAAATTCAATTAGCAGATAACATAAATCTTTTAGCTTCTGCAGTAAAAGATATTAAAGCTACAACAAATTATAAAGGTACAGCACCGGGAAGTATGGTAGAAATACAAGCTACCCAAATGAAATTAAATGACCCAGTACCTTCACCTGAATCTAACAAGATAGGTAAGATGCATCAACGTACAGTTGTTTGCAAAATAAATGATAATGGTTTCGCTAGTGCACCTTATGTTAAAGTAGAGAATGGAAAACCTGGCGATGTAGTTTATTTAACTGCAAGAGAATCTCAATACGCATACATTGCTGAGTGGGATGAAGATTTTAAAGATGAGTTAATTGATGTATTTTATAATGGTGTAGTTATAAAAGTTCCTAGGGAGAACGTACAATATATGGGATATTCACCTTATGATGAGATGGCAATATCAAGAACATTTTTACCTTTCCAAAATCATATGAACTGTAAAAGAAGTCTTATGGCATGTAATCATATGACACAAGCAGTTGATATTATGTATACAGAAAGACCTTTAGTATCAACAGGAAGTGAATTGTTTATGGATTTGGGTGTGTTAAGAGCATCTGATATCCTAGAAGAGGACTATGAATTGAATGTTTATAATGGAATTAATATGCAATTCCTAGAAGGATGGTATGCAATTCCTAAAGAGGAATATATTACTTTACCAATAAAGTTAGTAAACACAGAGATAACTAGAGGTAAAAGAAAATTACATTTAGAGGTAATGTATAAAGGCGATAAAAGACATATAACAAAAAGTATTGTATTTATGCAAAAAACTGAAAAAGGTACTACTACAACTTCTAGAATAAATCCTTTAGATGGATTAGTATATAGAGAAAATGATATAGTTACTTATAGTTCAGGTGCAGATATAAAGAAATATGATAAAGTTATGTTCGCAGATTTTGGTCATATGAAAGCAGATTTAAGCAAGTTAGATATTGGTCTAAAACTTGGAACAAATTTAAAAGTTGCTTTAATGAATTATTGGTCTTCCTCAATAGATGATGCAATAGCTATTAGAGAAGGATTAGTTTATGGAAACAGATTAACAACTTGTATTCAAAAAGAATATACTACAGAATACAGAAAACAACAAGGTTCATTTAAGGAGATACCTGGTTTCCCAACCAACCTAGACAGAGATAAATTAGAGTATGATTATTTCCAAGATAATGGTTTACCTAAAGTTGGTACATTCCTAAAGCCTGGGGATATAGTAATTGCAAAGTACAAAAAAGTAGTTTCAAAAGGAAAGAATGGAGAAGAAACTATAAGGGTTATAGAACAAAATATTAGACTTAAAAATAATCAATATGGTCAAGTAATATCTGCTGAAAAGGTAGGAGACATTGCAACAGTTAAAGTAGCTAATCTGTCTTGTATAGAAGTTGGAGATAAGATGGCAGGTAGGTATGGTAATAAAGGTGTTGTTGGAATTATTGTTCCAGATGCTTGGATGCCTTATGACGCTGAGACTGGAGAACCAATAGACATATGTTTAAACGAACTTGGTCTTCCTAGTAGAATGAATATGGGTCAAGTCCTAGAAATTACATTAGCTGAGATAATGAAGAGACAAAATAAAATTGCTATTGTAACTCCATATAAACATAACATGTATGAAGAAGTAGAAAAGTTAGCAGAAGAGAATGGTGTAACTCCTAGAATGTTAATTGATGGAAGAACTGGTACACCATTAAAAAGACCAGTTAATGTTGGATATCAATACATGCTTAAGTTAGAGCATATGGTTAACAAGAAAATACATTCAATTAATTTCCCTTCAGGTATAAACCCAACTACTGGACAACCTTTAAGTGGTGCTAAGTCAGAAGGTGGACAAGCTGTCGGTGAATATGAAACATGGTGTTTACTTGCTAGTAACTGTAAGAAGGTATTACAAGATTTATTCTCTATTCAATCTGATGACCTAGAAGGTAAAAGTAATGTATCTAAATTAATTAGTGGTAATCCTAATGACATAACACTAGATGGTAATAATGATAATGATAAAATGCAACAAATGATTTGTCGTTGTTATGGTACTGATATTTATGTTGAAGATGGTTGCTATGTGTTTAAACCATTAAAAGATAAGGATATAAAATCATTATCAGACAGTCCTGTAAATTGTGAAGATAAAGAGTCATTATATAGTCCAATGATATTTGGTAAAGTAAAAGCTAATGATGTAAGTATACAAAAGAATAAAGAGAAATGGTCTTGGGTAGATTTACATTGTAAAATTATTCACCCTAACTGGATTATAAAAGGTGAATTAAGGAAACTTATAGTTGTTACAGAAGTAAGACCTAAAAAGAGTTCATCAAGTTTCTTAATAGAGGAAAGAGAAATAAAGACAACTATATTATCAAAAAAGGTAATGGAAGAAATTATAAATGGTAATAGGTATGTTAAGGTAGATGGAAGTAGTATAACTGTTTATTTTGTTGATACTGACGAGAAAGTAGAAACTGGAATGAAAACCCTAGTTAGAATATTTGAGACTTATGATTTAAAGAGAACAGTTGCATATTATGAACATGCTTTAGCTGAAATGGATGAATATAATAAAACTTACAAAGATTATTTAAAAACTTTAGCTACAGTTAAAGATTGGATTAAAACTGGAATGTCTTTAAAAGATTATGTTATAAGTGCCTATCCAGTAACTCCAATAGTATTCAGACCTAGAAAGTCTGCAGGTAACAGACTACATCCACAAAATCATTATTATGAAAAGATATTAACTGCAATTAAGTTATGTAAAAATAATTACAGTAATGAAAATGTTATGGGTGTATATAACGCAATAGCAAACTTTATAGGATATGCAGGAACAGATTCATTAAAAGATGATGCAAAACACCCACCACTAAGTGTTACATACCTAGGAAAACATAAAGATGATAAGGGTATGTTAAGAACTGATATTTTATCTAAGAGAGTTTATATGTCTGGTAGGTCAGTTATCATACCTTCACAAGACAGTAGTATGACAGTAGAACATATAGGTTTGCCAATATTAATGGCTTTTGAGATATTTAAACCATTCCTAGTTTCATTATTTAAAAATGCTTTTTTAGGGAATACTAGCTGTACTGATTTTAATTATAAATTCTATTCAGAAATGTTAGACTATATAGCTTCAAACAGTAAGCATAAATTTATGAGATTATTTAAAAGTAATATAAATGTCGAAGATGCATTTTATTTAAATAACACATCTTATGATATTAACGTAAAAGAAGATATGGAAGAATTATTTTATGTTATAAAAGAAAGGTCAATAGCTTTCATAGAAAGTAGAGTAGTTTTATTTGGTAGACAACCTTCACTACATAAGTTTGCTGTAAGAGCTTATAGACCTAAAGTAGTTAATACAAAAGCTATACAACTTAATACCCTAGTATGTAAAGGGTATAATGCAGACTTCGATGGAGACCAAATGTATCTAATAGCTTTATTAACAAATGAAGCTTGTGAAGAAGCTATGGAAAAATTATCTCCTGTCGATGGTGTTATTAATCCTAAAGATAGCTCAAATATTATAGACCTTACACAAGATATGGTTCTAGGAATATACAATGCTACAATGCTTTATGATAACGCATCAAGTATTTATGAAAATGAAAAGTATAAAAACGTTTATCCAGTTGAAAGTGTAGACCAATTAAAAGCCCTAGTAGATACAAATAATATACAATATCAAGATTTAGTAACTGTTACCGTTGATGGTAGAAATTATATAAGTACTGCTGGTAGAATTATTGTTAATAGTATGTTACCAGATGCATTTACTAAAGATAAGTTTACTAATCCTTTAAATTTACCAGTAGTCCCTTCTGAAAGAGGAGATAATTATAAGGATGAAAATAAATTAGGGTTAAGAGAAATTAAACCTAGTAGGTATTGCGATTTAAAATATGATGCTTTATTGTCAACAAAAGGCAAATCATCAAATGGTATGAAATACATGAGTTTAAGTAGTATAACAAGTAAGCTATTCTATGAAGCAGGTCATAAAGAATGTATGAATGTTTTCCAAAATTTAATGATGTTTGGATTTAAGGCTTGTTCTTTCTCAGGTATGACAATCAATTTAAGAGACTTAAAGTTACATGTAGATTTAAATCCTTATATAGAAAAGGCAAAGAAATATGGTGACTTAATAAATCAATACTATAATGATGGTCTATTAACAGCGCAAGGAAAGAAATCTGCATTAATTGACTTGTATAAGAACCTTACAGAATACCTAGAAAAGAAAGTTGTATTCAATAACATTGACAGAAACAATAATTTATTTATAATATTAGATTCTGGTGCTAGAGGTTCAATAGGTCAAATGATGCAAACACTAGGAATAGTTGGAGTTTCAATGAAGAATAGTTCAGAGTCACTAGAAACACCTATACTTCATTCTTATGGTGCTAGTGGTTTATCTTCTTTTGAAAATTTCTTAGCTTCTTATGGTGCTAGAATGGGTGTTTATGCTACACAGTTAGAAACTCCAGATGCTGGTTATGCTACAAGAGAAACTGTTTATATGACAGGTGGTATACAAATAGTAGAGGAAGATTGTGGAAGTACAGACACTAGAATTGAATTATTAAAAGAAGATTTAATGTCATTAGTTTTACCTAGTGGAGAAGAAATTCCTAGAACAAAAGATAACAATCCTGTATATACTTTAATAGGTAAGAGATTATCTGAAAATAATACAGGCTTTGTAAAGAACATAGTTAAAAACTTCTTGAATGTCTCAGGTAGATTAAATGAAGAGTCTATTGTTATGCTTGTAAAACAAAAAGTTGAAAATATTATTTGCCTAGATGACAATGGTAATGATGAAAACTATAGATTAAAATATAATCTTAATGTTACAATAGAAGACGATTTATTATGGAGAGAGTTAGATGAAGATTTACCAGAGATAGGATTGCATAAAGGTAAATTCTTAAATAAGTCTGATATCGATAAAATAAATAAGTTAAGTATTCCTAGTTTAAAAGTAAGAACTATGCTATCATGTAAGAGTAAGAATGGTGTATGTGCTCATTGTTATGGTTTAAAATTTGATACTTTAGAGTTACCTGAAGTTGGAGAGAATGTAGGTATTGTTTCAGCACAAGCTATAGGAGAACCAGCAGCACAATTATCTATGTCTTTATTCCATAAAGGTGGAGTTACTGGTGGTGCATCTGGTGGTATAGCATTTTATCAACAATCATTAAGAGCAAGTATTCCATCAAAGACACCAGAGGCTATTGTAGCACAAGTGCCTGGTCATGTATCTGTACAGAAGAATGGTAAGCTAGTTTCATTATCTCATGGTAGTATAAAAACATTTGTTAACCCTGATATGCTCCTAGTAAGAAATGGAGAATATGTTCAAATGGGAGATAAGTTAACAGCTGGTAATATCAGAATAGATAAGATAGGCGAAGATATGATGACAAGTAAGCTATCAGAAGATTTTGAAAGATTTGGTGCTTCAGATATAGAAGAAGTAAATGCAATTATAAATAAAAGAAAATGGACAATGTTAGACATATACTATCAAACTTTTGCAGCTTCAGATATAGGAATACACGCTAGACATTTTGAGTTATTAACTAAGTGTCAAACAACTTTAGTAACAATCCTAGATAGTGATGACCCAGAGTTAGAAGTCGGTAAACAATATGAAATGTGCGAAGTGACTAAGAGTTTAGAAAAAGGAAATAGAATTAAATATGATTTTGTTGTATCTAAACAAGAAGATGTTGTATCTCATTTTACTGGTGGAACTAGCGTTATGTGTTTTGAAAGATATGATGAGAGATTAGCACGTTTAACAATAAGACAAAGTAAATCTAACTTTAACAGTTCTTTAGCTAAATTAAGTATTGGAGAAGATGTTAGAGATTTTAAAGATGAAAATGGAAATTTAATTTTAGACAATAGAAAGAAATTAAAACATGGAGAATCTGTCTATATAGAAGAAGTTGCTAGTGATGTAGAAGATGTGGATTGGAATGCTTTAAATGATTTAGAGTTATTTGAAAATCCAAATGAAACACCATACACTATAAACCATAGTGATGCTTTAGATGAAGATGATGATATAAGAATCAGCCTAGATGATGAAGATGACATCTTAAATATTGACTTAGATTTTGATGAAGATACACTAAGTGTAGAAGAGCCAAAAGATGAAAATGAAGACAAATCAGAAACTTACAACCATCAGATTGAAGATGATGAAACACATAAAGACAAGGAAGATAATAATTTATCTAAGTTGAAAATGTTTTAACAATACAGCCAGCCTTTTTTAAGACTGGCTGTTTAATCATTATGGAGGTAGTAATTTATCATGAGTAGCACAGATGATAGAAGAAACGCATACAAGTATAGAGAAGCATATTTAAAACACAATAATGGATTATTTGGAAAATATTATGTATGTGCAATATGCCATTCTTTGATAACAAAAGATGAGATGGAAGTAGACCATATATTTCCATTAAATGTTTTAGGACCTAATCATCTAATTAATTGTGTTGCTACATGTAGCGAGTGCAATAGAAAGAAGTCAGATAAGATTTCTCCTATAATAATTAAAGAGGTGATTTGGAAGGTAATAGAAGAGATTATAATAGGTATAAAATTCATATTTAGTTTTGTAGTTAATCTGATGAAGACAATATTATTATACCCGATAAAACATTCTAGGACAACTAAAACAAAGTTAATAGTTATTATAATTTATATCCTAGTATTATTATTGGTTTTGAGAAGGGGGAGTACAAATGTTGCTAAGTAAAGGTAGTAAAATGTCAGAAGTCAATATGGCTCTAGTTAGACATTTTACAGAAGTATCTTTAGATTCAAATGGATTTGTTAAAAAAGTAAACGAAGAAAAAACAAAAGAGATTGAATTTATAGATGTACCAGATGAAGGTTCAGCCTATATTGAAAACGATATAAAAGATAAGAAAATTGTAAGAAAAAAGCTTACAGGTTTTAAAGATGTTACTGCTGATACAATTGCAGTATACTATGGGAAGACCTATAATGAATTAGACATTAGTGATATTTATAACTTTCTGATTGATATTTTTAGTCTAAGTAAATTAGATGCTGACAGAGTAATATCCGATGTTTTAGATAAATTAACTACTTGTAGAGCAATAGATATTTTTTATTTATATGCAGGTATGACTTCTTTTCAGAGGGTTATTGTAAATTCATTAAAAAATAATCCAATGATAAAAAGAAGATATACTGAAGTAGAAGCCTCAGTTAGAGAAGGTTATATCTCATTGAAAAAGACTATGGGTAAGTTTCCAAAGCCTCCTAGAAGCCTTTGTATGATAGCTTTTCTTACAAATGATTTTAATTCTTTCTATTTACTTAGTGATGGTTTACAACTTGCATTAAGTATTTTAAATTCTAAATCAATCAGTATAGCTGATAGTGATGGTAAAAATACTGATATAAATAAGATAGAAGGAGTTAAAATAAGTAGACCTACTTTAGATGATTTTCCAAAAATAGTTAGAAGTATCAATAAAGCTAATTTATGTTTATTACCAACAGCAGATAATTATATTACATGTGATATATTTTCTGCAATAAAGTACAGTATTGTAAAAGAAAGGTATCAGAAGATAAGAAAGAGTATAGACCGTATAAGTGGTAATTTAAAGTTAGCAGGTTATTTTTCTTGTGAAGATATTAATGACCCAGTATTAAGAGCTAGAAATCTAAGAGATATTGGAGGAGAATTCCTGGGTAGCATTGTACCTCAAGAGGATACTATATCAAGAAAAGCTAGTTCAGCTAAAAAAGCTTTAGATGCAATGAAGATACTTTATACTTCAGGGTTTGATATAGCAAGTGCAGAGAGTTTATTTAAGAAATATGTTAATGTTACAACTTCAGATACAGGAGATAAAAGAGGTTCAAAGACTCAAGGTTCAAGTGTGTCAAAACCTCATTCTTACAGTAACTGCCAATTATTCTTAATCCTAGTAGAAGGGTTAGCAAGTTTAAGAAAATTAGTAGATTACTGTAACAGTAAAGATATAGATATTTTAAGTATACCTTCTGATATATTTATTAAACCAACAGTTGGTATGAGATTTAAAACCCTAGAGGATTATTTATATTCTTATAAATATTTTAAGGAGTTAGATAATGAGTATTTAAGAGAATATGGAAAAGAGTTTGATGGGGCAGAAAGTGTCTTTGATGTTATAAAGCCAAGTGACCAAATAATTTGTGAACAAGATGGTATAGACTTCAGCAATAAAATAGTCCCTACAAAGACAGAAATACTTTCTTTAGCTGAAATAGGGAAATTAAGATTTTCATTATCTGAAAAAGCTTTAGAAGATAACCCTGATTTATATAATGATAAGGAATGTTTAACTTTAGGAATATCAGTACAAAGATATTTTAATAAACAATATGCTAATAAAAACCCTAAAGCTAGAGATTTTATACGCATGGTTTATGACAACAAAAATCCTAGCTGTTTAACAAATTTATATTTACAATATTCTAAAGCATACAAGGCTCTTTATAATTTTTTAAATAGCATAGTTATGGCTATGAATAATGAAAATGAAAAGAGAGTTAGGTCAGGTATGTTTGAGTGTAAATTTATAATAACTGGAGCAACTACTTTAAGTTACACTTATGGTACTGATAATACTCGTAAACAACTTTGCGTATTTCCTAAAAGAGTTAATGATACTTTACAAGAATATAAAGAGTTTATTGAAACAGAGAAAATCAAATTTGCTAGAAAGTTAACAGATGAATTAGGATTTGGAGTAAATAAAGAAGTAACAAGAGAAGATATTAGTATAAGTGCAAGTCCAGATATCCACATTAATATTTTAAATATTAAGAGATTAGAAAAAGCTGATGTGCTTATTTTAAACAGATTAATTGAAGCATCTCATATTACAGATTTATTGAATATAGCAGGGAAAAAATTCGATATCTCAATCCTAGGTGATGAAGAGTCAAGATTCTTTAATCTTATAAGATTGATAACAATGGGGTATACTGTGACTACTACATTATATAGTTTATGTAATAAGCTATCTGAGATTAATAAAAGCAGTATAGAAGCTTTAAGGGATTATGAAATAAACACTATGGTAACTTTAAATAAGAATAAGTATTTATTTAGATTACCTAAGAAGATTAAATCTGCTAGATATAGTGATGATAATATAAATATGATTATTTCTTGTATGAATAGATTGCCTTTTAATTATTATGTTGAATGTTTAAATGGTATTAATCTAAGAGTATTAAAGGAGAACATAAGTCCTGTATACGATTTTGTTATGAAAGACTTATGGAGATTTATAAATTTTATAGCAGATAATAAAAAGGTTATTGATAATTGGATTTATAACCTAGGAAGAGTTGATACAGTTAAATCTTTAAGAGAGAACTTTATTAAGGCTTCAGAAATTATAAGATTACAGTTAGGACAATCAAGAGAACATAATGCTGATATTGATGAATTAATTAGAAATAGAAATACTCATATATCAGAGCATATGTTTGTTGTTACAAAAGAAGGAGATTATGTATCTTATAGTGAAGGTGGTCATTTGTATTATTTACACGCTAATAATATTTGGTATTGTCCAGAATTAGGTGTTAAAGAGTGTAAAGAAGTTGTGAAGAATAAATCATATTCTATTATTTTACAACATTCTGAAGTGTAAAGTACATATGAAAAATAAAATTAGTAGGTGATATTATATGAAGACAATGAATTATTACTGTTCATTATTAAAATTTGGAGGTGTTATTTTTGAATATTAATTTATATGAAAATGAAAAAGCAAGAGTAAATGCTTCCAAAGTTACTTCATTATCTTTAAATAAAGAGTTTAAAAGAGGTAATGGGATAGAAAGATATATGAATGTAAACCCTAGAAATAAACTAGAAGAATATCATATATCTAGTGTTTTATTAAATTGGAATAAGAAGAAAAATATTGCTGGTCTTTTTGGACTAGCAGTAGATTCCAAAATAGAGTTAGAGAAGGCAGGTCTTTCAATAGACCAAAAGCCTTACAGAGTAATAATATCATTAGAAGATAGTTTAGATTATATTCTTTCAAACATAACAAATTGTGACATAAGAATAGCAAATAAAATAAAAGGATATAAAGAACTATCAAGAGGATTATTAAACCTAGATTTAGGTTCAATAAGAAACAAAAGATTAGATTCTTTTATAAACATAGATAGAAATTTAGATAAATATTTTATGGGTTTAATTGAAAGAAATTATACTTCATTAGATTTGTTAATGGAGTTTGTAAAAGATGTTGTAAAGTTTGCTTATAATGCAGTTGCATATATAGCAGTATATATAAAATATTTTTATGAAGAGCAAGGTTACAGTATAGTTGTAAAAAGCAGAGGTTCTTGTTCTATTGTATTAACCTCTACTGTAGAGATAAATGAAGATATAATTCTAGATGGAAATTATTTACTTCATGTAAAAAGCTATACAGGAAATAATTATATAGATGATGTAATGACAAGTAGAGGTGAAGTATATGAAAATGATAGGAACTGTTAACTTTAATGGCAACCCTTATTTCCTAGCAGTTAGAGATAATAAAAATAATCAGGTTTGGATTTTAATAAGTCCTTACCATGTTGAAGATAGGCAAAGAATCCTAGCAGGTAAAGAACCTAATCATTTTGTATTTGAGAATACAGAACAGTTTAAAGGTAAAACGCTTTCAGATGATTATATAGTTGAAATGTTAGACAGGTCTAAAATTAAAAAGACAGTAAAGAAGTTTAATTCTTGTAATATTCTATACAGAATAATAGATGATTACAATGCTGTAATGTCATACAAGTTTTTAGATATGAATATATTATTAAACAAAGAAGATAATATTAAAAAGAAAGATACTCTAGGAACTTATAGTTATTATAAGCAAAAATTATTTCAAGCTTCAGAAGATAATGTTACTCTTAATTATGAAAGAAGAGATAAATTATTTGTAAGTCTTAGTTTTAATTACGGTAATACTAAATTAAATATTTCTGAAGGTGCAGGTTCAGCTGTAAAAACAGATGTTAAATTGATTGAGTCAACCTACACTCCTAGGGAACAGAATTTATATGTTGGCGATATTGCTGATGTTGACATGAATGTTGTTAGAAGTAAATTCAATATTTCATTTTATGAAGACCCAGTAACACACAAGAAGAAAAAGGAATATTCTGTTATTGATAATATAAGAAGCTTTGAAAAAAATGTTATGCAACCATTAGCAGACACTTTAAAAGAATGTATTGCAAATGGTGAGCAACTTATATTTGGTCTCGATACTGAAACAGATGGATTAAATATTTATGAATTAAGTAAAGAGAACCCTTTTAAAAGCAGAATAGTTGCAACACCACTTTCATGGAAAGATAATCAGGGTGTAGTTGTATTTAATGATATGGAGTTTTTCGACAATGTTCCGGTTGATTATATGATGATGAGACTAAAGCCTCTGATAGAAAGACAAAAAGATAGTGTGGAACTAACCATAGAAGTGTATGATTTTCCAGAAGATGTTGATGTATCTTTTACAGAAGGTGCTTTAATTCACAAAAAGGTATGTGACAAAGTAAACTTTAAAAGGTCAGATATTAACCTAGTAGGGCACAATGCAATGTTCGATGGAAGAGTATTTTATGATAATGGTGCAAAACCATATTTTGATAATGACACCTTGCAAATGGCGTTTGTCTTAAATCCTCAAATTGGTAAGTCAAACATACAAGTTCTTAGAGTTGACAAAATAGAAACTCCAGATGGTATAAAAGAAATAAAAAGAGTTGAAGAAGTTAAAGGTGGTGTAGGTTTAAAATCCTTAACACATAGAAACTTTGGACATGATACAGCAGACTTAACAAGTTTATTAGGTAAAGGTAATGAGACAGCATATAGATTTATTGCTGATAAAGAAGTTGCTGCATTCTATGGTTGTGCCGATACTGATTACACAAGACTTAATTTTAAGTTCTTAAAGAATTTAATGCCAACCAGAATGTATAACAAATACAGACAACAGGATATGCCCCTAGAGAATGTTCTTTACATATCTGCATATAAAGGGTTAACTGTAAATGCTGAAGAAGTTAAAAAGCTAGCAGAACAGACTGCTGGTCATTTACAGGAAATAAAGAACTTTTTATATTCTTATGTTGGAAGATATGTTTATTTTAAAGAGAAGTCAGAAGGTATACGAATAAGATATAAAGCAGATAAGTTAGTATTAAATTCTTTAATGGAAAAATTAAAGAACAAAGAAATAACTCAAGAAGAATTTGAAAGGGGTACTCAAAATCTTTATTCAAAGGAATTAAGAGATAAAGACCTAGCGAGAATAGATGTTAGTAAGGCACCCATATATCAGTTTGAATTGAAAGCTTCAGATATGAGAACTGTATTATTTGATATTCTTGAGTATGAAGTTGTTGGTTACACTAAGACAGGTATGCCTAAGACAGATAAATTTACTATGGAAAAATTGATGAGTTTTCCTGGTAAAGAAAAGATATTAAATGAGGATGTAAAATCTTCTGATGGAACAGTACTTATTGAAGCTGATGAATTCAATAAGTATAAATATCCAATAGCTTATGTATTAAGTTTGTATGCTAAGATAAATAAAGAGTATACTTCTTATTTAGCACCTATAACTAAAACAAACCTAGAAGGTAGATTATTTAGAGATTATTCAATGGCTAGAATAATTACAAGAAGAATTATGAATGCTCTTCAAACTATGAACCCAGAAACAAAAACATTAACTCTTCCTTATGATGGCGGAAAAGATTATGCTATGTGGGACTTTGATATGGCTCAAGTAGAATATAGAGTTATGTTATCCCTAGCGTGGTTAATGCTTAAGCAATTATATCCTGGACTTTCAGATGAAGAGATTTGTGAGAAAGACCCTAGAGCAAAGACTTGTTTAGAACTTATAAATAGACTAAAGAACCCTGAGAATGACTTCCACAGAGAAGCAGCTGCAATGGTTTTCAATATGCCACCTTATAAAATACCAAATGCACTTCGTAAGAAAATGAAGACAGTTCACTTTGGTATTCCTTATGGTATAGGTGTAATGAGTATGTGTTACAAAATATTTGGTGATACAACAAAGGAACACGTAAAGGAAACTAAGTCTATAAAAGATAAATTTGAAAGTAGAATAGAAGCAGTAATTGACCTTCTAGAGACTACAAGAGATAAAGCATTTGAACCAGCAGAGTTCTCTCCTGAGTTTAAAAGGTTTGCAGGTTATGTACATTATACAGTAGATGAGAAAACTGGAGAGATAGTAGAACATTTACATGATGTTGGTAAGTGTGAAAACTTATTAGGTTTTTATAGATTATTTGACCTAGAAGGTCTAGATAATAAAAAACGTGCCATTATAAGAAGAGCTGCTGGTAACTATCCTATTCAATCTTTTGCAGCTGAAGTATTTAGAATAATTTTAATGAGATTTTATAATAGATGTGTTGATGAAGGAATAGAAGATAAAGTTGTTTGGCATATGTTAATACATGATGAATTATTATTTTCAGTTCATAAAAGTGTTCATCCATTTAAGATGTACAAGATACTATATGAAAGTTGTATGATAACTATTAAAGACCATACAAATTATTTTATAGGTATTAATGTAGGTAATTCATGGAAAGAGTGCAAACTTGATGAGTCTGAAGCTCCTGTATTATTTGTTAAGAGAATGATAGAAAGATGGGATGCTGGAGAATTTAAAGATGAAGATAGAATTGAAAATGTTAGAGAGTATGTTGCAAAGCATAAAGAAGAATTTACTAAACAAAGAATACATGAGTTCCTAGTAGAATTACAACCAGATATAGATACAGAACCTATAAGGGCAGAATATCTATTTGATAATTTCAGTAACTATGCAGTAAAGGGTTACCTAGATGAAGACTATAAAGAAGGTACTGATAAGAAAGATTCAGATGAATTAAGATTTGTTAAGACATTGAATAACTGGGCTTGCGATTATTACGGAGAAGGTAAAGAGATATTAGATTTTGATAATCAAATATTTAAATCGAAACTTCATAAAGATATTAAAGATTTAGAGAAGCTAGATATGTTTAGTGAATTAGATAGTTCTTCTGAATTAGATGACGACCTAGATGATTTAGACGAATTAGATGAAGATGAAGAAATGGCTCAATATTATGATTCGTATTCTTTTGATGAAGATGGTTTCCATTCATCTGCAGAAGATTTATTTTTCGAAGACCATGAATATAATTTCTATGAGGAGCAAGAAGATGAAGAAGAAGAACATAGTATGGAAGAAGTCATACAAGCAAAAACTTCATCAGAGTTAATAATAGAGAAAAGCAAATTTAAATATGTAACAAAAAGAGATAACTTTGCTATTGTAAGCATTTCTTCTAAAAGAATACTTTCTAACATTGAAAAGTTTTTAGAGAAGGATATTAAGTCTAATGGTATACAAATAAGAATAATGAAAGATAGTGATATATTATATAAGTGTTATGTTAAGTATGAATACGATTTATACAAGTTGGATTTATATATAAGAAAGTTGACAGCTTTGTATGAACTTAAAGTAAAACCATTACATTATATTTATTCAAGAGGTTCTAATATTATAATTAAAACAATTAAAAATAGTATGAGCTCATATATAATTAATTACCTAGAAGATTATAGGAGTGATGATGGTCTTCAAGTTTATTTAGATAAGAGAGGTCAGCTTTCTCCTATAGGAAGATTTAATATTGATTTTGATTTAAATAATTTTAACTCATTATTAGAAAGTGTTTCTTCATTAAAGGTTAAAGCTTCTGGATACGATAATATTGTTGTGCAAGGTGGTTCAGTTATAATAACTTGTGATGCTAAAAACATAAGTGTTATAAAAGATTATCTAAGAAGAGATGTTTCTTCTATAGGATATACAATAAAGTTTAAGACTAAAGAAGGTATATCAAGTTGGTTAAAGATTAAGAGAGGTGTAGACCTAGAAGGTTTAGATAAGTTTATAGGGGGTGTAATTAAATGCGAACTTTAAATAATGATAAAGAAAAGAAGAGAGACATTAAATCATCTGACAGAATGGATAAAACAAATCTAAGTGATGATTTAAAAACTTTAGATTCAGATTGGAAAAACTTTGAAAATGATTTAGACGACGCTGCACCTAAAAGAAATAAGAAAACTAGAATAGATGACTATGATGAGGATGAAGATGATTTTGGACTTAGGCAAACGTCTAAGTCTTCTATTCTTCCAATAGTTATAGGACTTATCGTAGTAGGTGGTATAGGCGGGTATTTGTATTTTCAGAGTAAACAAACCACAGATACTCCTAGTAATGTGTCTCCAAGTACATCTGCAGTTAGTTCAAATAACAACTCTTTAAATAACTGGAATAATAGTAGTAATTCAAATACATCAAATAATTCTAGTAGTGATAATATAAGTGAAGGTACTTTAGTTATGGAAGGCTCTGATGGTTCTACAACTACAATAGAGAATGGCTCTGAACAATCAAATGATAATTCAGGAAGTTCTGTAGGATTACCAGATATGAATAAGACAACTGGGGATAAAACAAATAGCACTTCTGTTACTGATTACAGTAAGTTTGTAAATTCATTTGGGGGTAAAGAAGAAGCTGTTGACTATGATGTAAATAAGATAAGCACTTCAACCGATTTCGTAAACTATACTAAATATAGAAGTGTTACTGGAGAAGGTACAGAAATATACTGGTTAGATGCTGTATATAAAGATAGACCATATACAATAATAACAAGCTATCAAGTATTCAGAACCCTAGACAGTAGTGGTATTGTTCCAGTAAATGTAGAGAAAGTTACATTAAAAGACGGAGAAGAAATAGTAACTTCTATCACAATTAAAACAGATTATGATAAAAAGTAGTAGGTGATGTTATGTTATTTAAAGACCTTAGAGCCTTAGATAAATATAAAACTTTTGAAGAATTTTGTACAGTAGAAGACGCTGAGGCAACAGGTCAAATCCCTAGTTCATTTAAAGGGGTTTTTCCTAAGAAATGCAAATGTGGTTCGGATATGATAATATCTAAAAACAATAAAACTTTAATGTGTTGTAACCCTAGATGCCAAATAAAAATAGCTGAAATGTTAGCTGAAACATTTACAAGGTATGAATGTAAGTTTATTAAGTCAAATACTTGTTTATCAATTATTTATGAAGCATGGGATAATTTAAAATTTAAATCTCATGTTGAGTTATTAAAAGAAGAAGAGAATCTATACATACCAACTTTACTTGGAAGTAAAGGTGTTGATTTTAGAGTTGCTGTAAATAAGATTAGAAACAGTAGAAATACATTGAGTACAATAGTATCAAGACTTGGATTTCCTGCTTTAAATGAAATTGCTTCTAAAATATTTGATGGCTATAATTCCCTAGAAGAGTTTGAGGAAGATTTCAATAGGCAAGGAATATTTACATTTTTAGAGAATAGAAACATTTATGATAAGCAAGTTTATTTTTATTTAGATTATTTCATGGAAGATATAAGATTAGCTGTTAAGTGGTTAGGAACTTCTGTAAGTCCTAATGCAATAAAAACACAACAAATATGTTTATCAGGCTCCCTAGTAGTTAATGGGGAAGTATTACACAAGAAACAATATTTAGAATTACTAAATAAAATTGGAACTACCTCTGATGGTGTTTGGGTATTTGAGTTTAAAGATTCAAAGGCAAGAGCATCAGTTCCATTTATAGTGGCAGAAAGAACTCAGAACTCAACTTCTGTAAAAACTGCTATATCAAGGGAGATTAAAAATAAATATGATTTGTTACAAAAGTGTAAAAGAGAGAATAGAAAACCGACAACCCTAGAAGTTTCTAAGTGTAAAGTTTTATACACAGGGCAGGAGTTTTATAATTTAGTAAAGGGAGGTACAGAGATTTATGAAAGACAACGAACTTGATGATTTATTAGCTGATGATGATGAATTAGAAGAAGAGGATTTTGCCACATCAATAAATGATTTTGATGATGACAATAGTTTTGATGATGAGTTAGAAGATGAAGCTAACATTGAAACAGATTTAAAATCAGATAATGAATTGGAAGATGATTTAGATGATTATGATTTTGATGACAATGCAGATTTTAGTGAATTAGAAGACTATGAAGATGATTTAAATCTAGGAAACTTTGTTATAGATGATATAATAGAAGCTGATGATTTTTCAGATGATGAGGTTGAAGAAGTTACTCAGATTAAAAACAGTAGCAAACTTAGAAAGATAGATAACATGAGAAAAGAAGATTCTAAGTATACTCTAAAAGATAATATAGAATCTGTTAGAGATGCTACAGATAGTGCTATCAAAACAATTGACCAGTTTTTAAGAGCATTAGATGAAGAGAATAGAACTACAGACGAGAATTTAAACTCTGTAAATAAGTTCCTAGCAGGAGATATACCAAACATTGGTAATAAAATTTTACTTGAGATAAAGAGCATCTATGAAAAGAGTATAGATTATTTCTTCTTTAGATTACATAATCTAACTTCTTCAAGAACTAAAAGGGAGTTATTAAAAGACACTTCATGGTTTATAACAACCCCTCTAAGAGAACTATACGTAGCATTAAGCAAATTTAATAGTGATGAATTAAGAAGTAGTGCAGTAGCGGAATTATATAATGATTATATAAATAGTTTTAATTCATTTATAAAAGCTATAAGAGAAGAGTCAACTATTTTTGGATATGGTAGAGGTACTTATTATTCTATTTGCGAACATTTAAATTGTTTCCCAGAGGCTAATTCTTTATCTAAATATTTAAAAACAATATTAGAGGAGTCTATAATAGAAAGGGATAAAGCTAAAGAGAATAGCAGTAAGATTAATATGGAGTCAATGAGGTTTGCTAAGATACTTATCCCAAACCTAGTAAGTGTGCGTAATGTAAATGAGTCTAACTTAAATGAATATTCAATAGTAGATTCAGTAGTTGTTTATCAGGACAGGTCTACAAAAGTTAAATGTAGTTGCAGTAATTTATTTAGGGTTGATTACCCGTTATTATCTGTATTTACTTTACCAGTTAATATAAATAATAAATTAGAATTAATAGAATTACCAACATATGCTACTTGTCCTGTATGTGGTAAGAAAAATATATTATCAATTAATGCTAGAAAAATGTTAATGAGTGCGATATCAAAAACATTTGATAGAGAGAAGATTGATTTAAGAGATATTAAAGGTGATAAGGGAAAAGAGAAGTTATGTAATATTATCAAGTATGCTCCTAGTACAGATTTATTTGTTGAGTATGCTCCAGCTTATTACATAACAGAAGCAGAAATGTTAGAACGTTATAATAATGAAGATGGTGAAGATATTGACATATCAGATATCTCTTTAAAGAAAGATGTAGAAAAATCAGAAGATGATGTTATCAGTAGTACATCACAATTCTTAGAACTTATAAATAAGCCTCTAAACAAATATAGAGATTGGGTTAATTATTATAGAGACTCCGTAGACTTATTGAAAAATGTGCAAAATATAGAGGACTTTAGTGATTATATAGATAGTACACCTTTAAGTTCTTATGAGGAGTTGTATTCAACTAGACTAGACCTAGCAGGGTTAACTTATAAATTATATTCTAATGATGGTAAATATGTAACTAAAAAGTTCTCTAAGCTTATATGTGGTATCCTAGGTAGAAACTATATAGATTATAAAAAAGATGCTGTAAACACATTAGTCGAGTATTTAAATAATACATCAATAGTTCATGATATAAGTTTAGAAAGATTATGGATAACAGAAGCTATAGTAAATTCTTCTGAAAGTGTTAAACATATGAAAGAGTTAGACCCTATAAATAAATATAGAAGTGCTCAAACATTGTATAGAATACAAGGTCCAAAGGAATTAGATTTAGGTACAGAACTTAATCCAAACAGTAATAATTTAGATGCATATATTGATTCAGTTTATAATACTATCATAAAGATGAAATCTGAGTATCAAGATATGCTAGATAATAGACAAAAACTTTTACAAGATTTAAAAGAAAATACAAGAGTTTATTCAATGATACCTTTAGTTAGAAATACAGAAGTACCTGACAGGCATTTAGATTATTTAAAACTTGATGATGAGTTAAAAGAGTTTATAGATGTAACTACTGATTTAATGTTATTAAATAACAATATTGATAACCTTGTTAAGTATATGGAATCTTGTGCCCCTAGAAAGGATAAAGCTTCTACAACAAAGAAAGCCACTTTAACTAACATATTAAAATCTGTAGGTGATATTAGTAGAACTGATATCATAAAGAAACATTTAGATTTACTTTATAACTTAGGTTTATTAAATGAAGATAATAAAGGTAACTTCACAGGAATACCAGAAAGATTTAACATTGCTTTAAATTTATTTACAGTTGTTCATTTTCCACCAGACACCCAAGGTTATGATAATGTTGGTGGAAGTCCAATAAATAATTTATTATCATTATTTGAATTACAAGAAGCCATGAAAAGAAATAATGAGTTTGAAATAATGAATATAATAAATAAATTAGATTGGCTAGATACTGAGATGATATATTACACAAATGATAAAGGAACAAAAGTCTTATCTGATAAGATTTATGATACTGCTACTTATCATACTATTTTCAATGCTATACAAAATTTAAGAGAAGTGTCTAAAGAATTTGTTAAAAAATATGGAAGCACATCTAAAGATAATCTAATCTATAACTTAGAAGGAATATTTACAAAAGAGGAAATTGATGAAGGATACAGCTATGTTATGGACAGTATAAAATTAGACAGATTACTTAACAGATTAGATAATGAAACTTTATCAGACTACCTAGACAGATTATCAAAAGTGGATAAAGAAGACCCATATGAAGTTTTCTTAAGAGATGATTATAAAGATAAAATAAATGAAAATATTGTAGCTTTGGAAGTATGTAATATACCTATGGAAACTGCACAATCAACAAATAATGCTTACAAGTATTTTACTTTTGCTGAGTTATTTATCTTATCTATTCAAACAGATTTAAAGCTTATAGCAAATATGTTTATGATTGATAGTGAAATAGTAGGTAAGCTTTCAACATCAGATGATTATATTTATGGTGAAGTTAATAAAGATGATTACAGATTAAAAACCCTAGTAGAGTATTGTATTTATTTAAATGCAGAATATAATATAGGTAACTATTTTACAGATTTGCCTCAAGTTGAAGATGCTGATTTAGAAGATAGTTCAGAAAAAGAAATAGACATTTTAACTAAAATGGATTTCTATAAAGCTGATGAAGCATCATATAAAGCTTTTCAAGATTCTGGAAAGTATATAGAGAAGGGTGTGTTTAATGAAATAAATGATTATATTAATGGTGGAAAAGAAGGATAATATTATAAATCTTTTCAGAGATAAATTATATGACCAGTTTCCTAGGTCAAGCAGATTAAATTTAAATAGCAAGACAGTAGATGAAATAAAGCCTTACTTAAATTCAAGACCAATTTTAACTTCAAATTGGTTAGTAGAAATTAATTATAGAGTAAGTATAAAGTCTATAAAAGATATTTTGCAATTACAAAATATAAATTTAATAACCGTATATTCTAATGAGGATATGGAATATAAGCGTGATGAATTAGCTACTAATGGATTTAAGTTTACAATATTTGATAATAGTAAAATTGCTAAAGAAGAACTAATAGAACACATTAGTAAATCCCTAGACATTGATAGTGATTTAGCTAAGTATATTTATAATCGTAGTAAAGGTTATGTAAAAGATATAGCAATCGCAATAAGTGTCCTTAGCACACTTCCTAATATAGATAGAAAAATCATAAGAGAATATACCTATGGAAGAAGTTCTTTAGGTTTATTCTCAGTAATAGATTCTTTACTTGGAGTTTCTAAGTTTCCAATAAAAAGTGTTGTTAAAGTGATTTATGATTATAGATATGGATTTGACTTTTTATTGAAGTTTATTATTAAGCAATTGGAAGATTACCTAGTAGTGTATAATTACATAGAAGGTGGTCAATTGAACTTAGATAATTATAAAGAGTTTAATCCAGATGACACAGCCTATAAAAAGATTAGTAGTTATGTAGTTTTAAAAGTAATTAAATTATATAGCAGAGTTTCTAAGGCTTTGCTATATTTTTTATTAAATAAAATTAAAAGTATCAATCCTAGTCCATATTGTATATATGAACTTTTAATGCTTTTAAATTAGGAGGTAGAATATGTTTGATGAATTAATAAATAATTTCTTTGTTATAAAACCAGACAATGAAATAACAAATGATGATGCAGTTATAGAACATTGTGGTGATTATGTAGCAGGTTTAAATGGTTATTCTATATGTATATCTTTAAGTCTTTATGATGATTTACTAAACACTTTAAGAAACCATAATCCTGAAGTATATAACCAAGTATTAAAACTACAAAAAGATGTTTCAGTTATTAAATTAATAGCTGAAACATTTATAAAAGCAAAGGAAGTTAGACCAACAAATTTCCTAGTAGATACCTATAAAGGTAATCTAGATGCTTTATTAAATGCATATAAATATAACGGTAATATGGATTATAACAATAATGAATATAATTATAATCAAGGCTACAATCAGGGATATGCAGAGTCACGCTCTGATTATAACAACAACTATAACCAAATGGAAAATACAAAAGAGGAAGATGATACTTTTACAAGAGAAGATTTATTAGAAATTATAAATGTTATAAGTAACCAATACCCAGCACAAGCTGACCTAGTAAGAAAGACTGCTCTAAGAATGTATGATAGTGGAAATATAGAAGGAGCAAGTGAATTAGCACTTACAGTTGTTAATGATATTATAGGGGGTAATGAATAATGTTTGATAATGAAAAAGATAGTATACTTGCAGTTGGATTTACTTTAATTTTAATAGGAGCAATTACTTTATTTTGGATAGCATCAAGTAAAATTCCTTTAGCTATTAGTTTTCTAATTTTAGTTACAGTTCTTTTAGTGTACATACAGCCAACTTTCTATAAAAGATATTATAACTTTTTAGACAGAAAGGCTGACTTTACTAGATTTATTCCTGTATATAATGAGATAGGATTATTTAGTAAGTTTTATGCAAGACTATATATGATAACCCTAGTAGTGCTTGCAGTAGCAGTTATGACATTATTACTAATGGATATAAATGTAGTAGCTAATTTGTTTGGTGATGAATTAGCTTTTAGATTTCCTACAATAATGTTATCTATAAGTGCCTTAGCATTAATTGTATTTTGTTTTGTTAGAGGTTTAGCCTATATGCAAGTATTTCATGTAATATCCTACAACCTATATAAGTTAGGTGGAAAGGAGAATAACTCTTCTAATGGGTTAGAAAAAGCTATAAGTGCTATAGCAAGTTTGCTTATGTTCTTACCAGTAGTTAGAGGGATTGGCATGTTATCTGAGTTACGTATGTTAAATAATTTAGCAAGAGTTTCTCTAACTAGAAGGAAGATTAGAAATCTTAATGATTCAGAAGTTACTTATAAATAGTGTTAAATAAGGAGGCATATTATGAAACTTAATAAAAAAGATACATTAGAGAAGTTGAGACAGAGTGTCGCACAAAACCCTCCAAGAGGTAATGTTAATGGCACTAATGTTAATATGCAAAGACAAAGACAAGTTGTACAAGATTCAAATGGATTTTATGGTAGTAATGTTCAACCTAGACAGCAACAAGTTAGACAGCAACCAGTAAGACAACAAGTGTCACAGCAAAGAAATATTGTTAATCAGAATAATAATATGGTTAACAATTCTAATACATATCAACAAAATCCTATATATTCTCAAAGACAAAGAGAAAATATATATCAAGATAGTTTAAATAATAGTTATGATGGTAGTCAAAATAATAATTATAGTGGTAATCAAAGTAATAACTATCAACAAGATATAAGTGATTACAACCTAGCAGATAATTATGATTATCAAAATACAGATTTAAATTTTGATTATTCAAATATTGAACCTAGTGGTAATTTGCCATATACAGAACCTACAATAGAAACAGAGATATACCCTGATAGTGTTGTAGATAATTCTGTAATAACAGCAAAGACTGTGAGACAAAGAATAATAGAAAATAATATAGAGGAAGATTCTGTTGAAGAATATATCCTAGCATTAGTTCCAAAGAATGCAGTATCTTTTTTACAGAATATAAAAACAATAGAGCAAGAAGATACATTATCATTTAACGGTGGACATTATGCTTTAGTGAAATTAGACAAATAGTTAATAAAGAGAGGTAATTGAGTATGGACAATATAAATTTAAATGAGGTAGACTTTGACTCTGATTTAGAGGAAGATGATTATTTTGAAGAGGATACAGAATTAGAATATCCTTGCTGTATAATATCAGGGGTTACAAATAAATATGAGGTCGAACTATTGAAAAATTTTGAGTGTGACCCAGTTGCCTCTATTCCTTTGTATATAAATTTCGAAGATGAAATTTTACTTTTAGGAAAAATAGAAATATCATCTGATTATTTTTTAAGACTTTTAGCTTTTGAAGGAGATATAAAATATGATTTAGAAATATTTAATTCTCCTAGTGAGTCATTTAAAATAGACATTCATAACCCAGATGATATGGTAAAATGTATAAGATTATAAGGGGGATATTATGATAGACGATATTTTAAATATATTTACCAATGCACCAACTCCTGCAAAGATTGCTATTATTGTTGTTATATCTTTAGTCGTTATGAGTAATAGTTCAGGGAAGAAAAAGAAATGATTCCAATGTTACTTATAGCTTTCTTTATAGTAGTTTTAGATATTACAGGATTTAAATTAGATGATGATTTCTCAAATATAATGTATGATATGGAAGATGGTGTAAAAGAAGAAAAACCAGATAAATCTCCTAGTAGTAATGCTAATGAAAACAATGATAAACATATAGAGAAAGATAGCAATCCTGAAGCTAAAGAAGATAAACAAGCAAAGGAAGAAATTCCAAATGATGCAGATAGTTTATTGGAGGAAATATATGGCAAAGGTAAAAAATAAAAAGTTAGATAAGTATGATAAAGCTTGTATAAGATTGTTAAATGCAATTAAATATCTAGCAATTATATTAAGTATATTAAATCTAGTCTTACCATTTAGAGAAGGTCGACGGGGATTTATGAGTATTGGTAATTTAATAATGATATATTACTATGCTTATTCAAACCTAGGGTGTAAAGGATTAGTACCTGAATATACTATACCAGCAGCATGGGCAGTAGGAATTAGATTTATTCAGTTTGTATATAGCTTTGCTCCCTGGAGTAATAAGTTAGTTTATACATCTTATTTTATAATAGTGATTTTAGATATATTATATTTTGCATTACATTTTTATTGTAAAGCTGTGTATGAAATTGAGGTGGTAAAATATGGTAGAAAACTTAAATAATGATAAGCTACTAAATATAGGTACATTAAATTTAGGAACAGAATATGAGAAGTTAGCTTACCTAGTAGATGTTAGAGAGAACATAGGAAATTTTGGAGAATTCCTAATATTCTCTTTTAAGGATTGTAACTCAAATAGGGTTACAGGTACATTAGGAAATCAAGATGATTTTTATAAAAGCGGTATGACTGCTTTAAAGATGAAAAACAAACCAGTTAAAATAAGATTTCTTACAAGAGAATATAACGGTGGTGTTTCTTTAAGACTGTCTGAGATAAGTGTTTTAGATATTACAAAAGAGGATTTTCCATTAATAAAGTTTATAGGGTCTTATGGAAATGCTAAGAACGATGTTAAACTTGTAGAAGTTGGATTAGGAGAATTCATGGGTAAACAATATACAATTGCAAATAGTCAAAGATATTGTACAGCAACAATTCCTAAAATATATAATGGTCTAGTAGGTGGTTATTGTGCATTATTAAATTTTGTATTTTTTGATTTGTATAATATGAAGGGTATTAATTCAATAGACTCTGTAAAATTAATGAAAGTTTTTGCTTCTGTGCAAGAAGAATATTTTAGGTATTTGTGTTTTGAAAGTAAAGCAACTGTTTTAAAAGATGTTGATAAAGCAGCATTTATAACAAACATAGCACAAAAGTATTCTAAAGATTTACAATTATATAGCCCTGTATTCAGTTGTATGATGGGTCTTAGTGGACTTTCTCAACCAACAAATATTTATGCTTATTTAATTTATGACGCATTTAAGCATCACGAAAGAATTTTAAACATAACAACTTCTTACTCAACTATGTTAGTTGGAGGTTCTAGAAAGGTAGGGGACATAACATTAATAAAAGAAAATTAGTAATAGGCATGTTAGTTATAACCCTAGGAAGTTTATTACAAGGGTGTGATGTTCAGTCAACTGTGCTTGATAAAGTTAGTGATTTTGAAATTTTTACATTAGATAAAAGCTCATATGATTGTATATGGGCTGATTATAATGTTATAGAAGTTTATGAAAATAGCGATAATAGTGAAAATAATAATTAAGGAGGTAGTTTATGTATAACTTGGATAAAATATTTTGCTATATCAACACAGTATTTTTATGTGAAGGTGAAGTGAAAGGTGTACAATTACTTATACATGAACCATTGTCAAATGATATTGTTGTAGAGACAGTATCATTTGAAGATTTAAAAAAATTGTATTCTGAAAATATTAACACAAAAAGATATTGTTTTGATTTCAAAATAGAGAATGGATTTCTAAGATGTTCTAGTGCAAGGGCTCTTGAGGTTGATGAGTTTTCTTCTCCAAGACTTGGTGTATCAACAACGGTTAGTCAAGCTGTAACATCCATATATGATTTATTTAATGACCTAGTAGATTGCAAAGCAAAGCTAGTTTCAGATAAAGTTATTACAGATAATGTTGAAGATTTGTATGATGGATTAGCTACATTTATACCTAAGTTTTCAAAATCAACAATGTCTGTATATATTCCATGTAAAGTAAATGGTGCATGGACTACTAAAAATTTAATAAAAATGGATAATGGTTTGCTATGTAGTAAGCCATTTTATTTTTTGACTTCTAAAAATGTTGTAGATTTAGAAACTAAATATAATCTTAAGCCTCCTAGAATTATTACATTAGATGATGAAGAATATAAATTATATAGATATAATGGAGAATTATCTTTATATACTGCATTAACACCAGATATACAATTATTTCCTTCTATAATAAATAAGTATAGTTGCTTATCAGAATTATATAAACAGATAGGTAACCTAGTAGCACTTATAATAAAAAGTATCTCTGTTGACAATAGTGTAAAGGATGATATAGCAAAACCTATAATCAGCAGGAAATCAGAAAGTGAACCAAATGTTTATATTAGTGTTATGTATAAAAATGTAACAGGGAAAGAGTTAAAAGAATTGTTTGTAGATATTGTTAAGAATATAATACCTAGTATAAAGAACAGTAATTTTAGTAATGAAATGTTTACAAAATATTTAAAAGATAAGCAATATGATTACATAAGAAGTGTATTAGCATTAGAGGTAGTAAAATGTTTAACAACTAAAAATTGTTCAAATATGGATATGCTAGAAATGATGTATAAAAAGAAAGATGAAGTGTTATCTTTAAAATACAAGATAGATAGCTTTCTTTACAAAACAAGAGCAAATATATTCACAATGGGTTACAATCTAGGAGAATATAATATAATGGTTTTAGAAGGTAGTGAATTACCATATTCAAGTGAGATACGATATGACAGTATGACACAAGATGAGGTAGATAAAAGGAGAACTAATTTTACTGGAGGTAGTACAATATGGTCGAATTAGAAGAAGAAATAAAGAAAGCATTAAAAGGTTATGTTAATATGAATTTTTATGTAGTTTATAATTATGATTATAAAACTCATAAAGATAGAGATAAAACATATTCATGTGTTATAAGATTAAATAGCCATGGTAATTTAGTGTATGGTTATTTAAAGAGAGAAAGTAAGATAGGTGAAGGTTTAAAAGATGTCATATATAAATTAGAAGAAGAGTTTGTGGATATGTGTAATAATGCAAAAGCAACTTCTTACTTAGGATATGAAACTGTATATATTGATAAATATAGAGAAAAGAATACTTATAAAGTAATGGTATATCCTGATTTAAAAATCCTAGCAATTTTAACGGATGCTTGTACTTATGCATATTATGCTGTACAAACTAATAATAATAAGTTAAATACTAATGTGGTAATAGAGGGAAGTAATTGGGAAAACTTTAAAACAGATATACAAGCTGAAGCAATATTAAAATATGAAAAGTTTATTTCAAGCTTTCTTATTCCTAGAATAAGCAAAAAGAAAAAGTTTGAATTCTTTAAAAAGGATTTTATTTTAGTTGATGTTAATACAAAAGAAGCAAGAGCAAATCTTTTGATGTTTAACCCATTTAGAAAATTTAAAGATTTCCAACATGTTTACTCTCAAAGCTATTATATTAAAGCTTGTAAAGATGCTAAGGTGGAGTATTTTAATTTAGAGTTTAGTTATTTAACATATCAAGAACTTTGTTATGCTTTTGGTTTTAAGAAGTTTATGAGAATGCCTTTTAATTTTTCAATTAAACTTCTAGCAGGATTTTTCAATAGGAAGTTTCCTAACACTTCAGAAAAAGTTTATATGTTCAATAATTCTCTTGCAATAGAAGGAGCAAAGAAAATGCTTACAATATCAGAATATATGTTGTTAGAACCTCATTTAAAACCTGCTTATACTGAGAGAGATACTTTGTATTTATTATGTGGTGTTTATAAGAATTCTATAAAACGTTCTAGGAATATTGACAGGACAAGTGATATCTATAATATATGTAAAAACAGAAATTTAATAAAATATGTTGATTAGTGAAAGAGGTGATAGTTATGAAGAATATATGTATGGATTATCCTAGTTATATAAAGGAATTGAGTTTAGATTATTCCACACCATATTTAGCTTTAGGTGATGCAGTATGCCTTAATGAGTATAAATCTATATTGTTAGATTATGATGAACAAACAATTATAAATAATGCTTTAAGCAATACCTACACAATATTCTCTGAGTCAGTTAATTTTAAGAAAGACCCAACTTCTGATGAAAGAATTTATGTTTCATTTTATAAAACATACAAGGGTGTTTTATTTATAAGACTTTTAAACATGATGCTTGAATTTGATTGTTTTAGTAATAAACTCTTAGCAAACTTTTTTGGAAGATTTACCTTTCTAAAGAAATTATGCAAGTCTTTAGATTCAGAAAGGATTGAAAAATATGTGCTTGAGTTTTTTGAAAATCCAGATGTAATTACTTTTAAAAATACAACTATGATTTATGATGATTTAAATATATTAGAATGTTTAAAGTTTTACAATTCTAAAGAATTTAATAATCTTTATAATTATATAGAACCTGCAGTAGTAAATGAGAAGTTAGGGGATATGGCATTTACTAAAGAAGAGTTTTTAAAGTTTTTAAGCAATCCTAGATATATGACTTATTTTAAATTATTTTTAAAATCTATTCAATTTGTAGTTGAAGCAGATATTGATAGAAGTGCTATTGGAACAGTAAACTCTTCATTTAATTTTTATGCATTTGATGCTTTAGGTTATGGAAATATATTTAGTAGAGAATTGTATTCTGTAACAAAAGCTCCAATGTTATATGATGGTTTTATCGAATACTTAAATAAACCGGGTGTATTAAATAATTATGACTTAAGTATAAAACAAGAATTTAATTCGTTATTGATAGAATATATGTCATCAAATGGTTATGGAACTAACTACTCTACAATAGAATATCTTAGTTCATATATTTATCATAGATTATTTGATGGAGTTATTTCAAACAAAGATGTGAGTTACCTAGATGTTATTAGGAGGAAATTATGATAGAAAGAATTGTACGTGCTTATTATGAAGAAAATGGAACTTTTGATGGTATAGAGAAACTGCCTTATTTTGATATGATAAAGAACAAAGCTGAGAAAGATGGTATAGACCTAGAAGAATTTTATTATCTTTCTTTAGGTTATAGCAATGATATAATATCTGCAAAAGAAAGATATACTATCCGTAAAGCAGTTGTGCAAGATGATAAAGAAACTTTTAGAAAAATTTTTAATATTGATGAAAGTATTAAAATAACAGAAGAGTTAATGGTAACAAGAAGTTCATCATTAAACGCCTATGGTATGACTAAGATAAAAAATGAAATTCATAATTTGGATTTAAATATAATAAAGGCTTTATCTAATTATTATAAATACTCAAAAGAGTTAGAAATATATTTAGAAAATAAAAGAGTTTTTATACCTGGTGTTTTACAATCTCATTCTATTCAATCAAGTAGAATAGAAATTCAAGATTTTATGAAATCACCAGCAATGAAAAAAATTATAGAAAATTTAAAACCTAGATTTATTAAGAGTGATGTAGAAGAGCCAGTAGTATTTGGAGGTAATTGTTATTGTAAAGAAGTCCCTAGTGTAGCTAAACAAAATAGGATAGTATACCAAGCTATATTAGATAGTATATGGAATACTTTAAGCATACCTTTAGGAATAAGAAAAACTGTAATTGTATATAGTAAAGTACCTAAAGTTAATTTTAGTACACCAATACATGTTGCAGAATTATCCACAATGAATTATTTATTATTGATTGATATAGCACATAGCCTAGGAGTCACATTTAAAAAGCTTTATGAGTTATGTAATTTAAATTATCCTAGTGTGCTAAGTCAATTAGAAGATACTAATTGTATAATTACTATGGAAGATAAAGATACTGTTAAGGTGTTTAGTCTTAACTCAAAGACTCCAAATGATTATATATTAACAGATGTAAATATGTTTGCTACATTATATTCTAATGAATCTTTAAACTCTTTAGACTGGAAAAATGGTAGAGCAACAATATCTGTACCTGATGAAATATTTTTAGATACTCTATATAGCACTTCTGATGGTAGAGATTTTAGGGGGTAAGTTATGGAATATATGGTATTTGATACAGAGACTACAGGTATAAATAAAAGAACCTCCCAAGTTATAGAACTTGGAGGTTTTCTCCTAGATGAGAATTTTAAGATAAAAAAGGCTATTCATTTTTATTGTAATATTGATGAGATAATTCCAGAAGATGCTGTTGCTATTCATGGTATAGATAATGAAAAACTTATGCAATTATCAAGAGGTAAATTCTTTGAAGATTATATATTTTCTAAATCAATGAAATTCTTTACAGAACCAAAAGACATAATATTTGTTGGTTATAATGTAGACTTTGATATTTGTATGGTTAATAATTCTTTAACTATAAATGGGTATGATAAATTAGATTTTGGAAAACCAGTTAGAAATATACCAAAAACTCCTGGAGTTTATAAATTAGATATGATGAAAGCAATTAGAGGTTTGTTACATCTCCCTAGGTATATAAATTTAAGTCAAGCTGTTTCTATGGGTACTAAACATAGTGTAGAAGAAATAAAGGAAAGATTTAATTTATTATGTGAAAGGAATAACCTAGGTGCAAGACAAGGGTTACATGGTGCATTATTTGATTCTTATTGTACTGCTATACTCCTAGGTGAAAATAGTAAATATTTGTATGAAGTATGATGAAATAAAATCTGAAATACTTAACATAGAAACACAAATAGAAGAGACTAATGTACTAGTCAGAAAGAAGCAAAGAGAACTGAAAAGTAAGAGTAGGGATATAGATACTTTAAAACTTAGATTAAATGACGAGATAGATTTATCAAAAAGTAAAGCTTTGAAAAGTGCTGAAAAAGAAGCTGTGGCAGAAATAGAACAAAATATCATTGATATAGATATGGATATTAGTACAGTAAAAGACAGATATGAAAGAGACAGTAAAAATAGAAGTGATATAAATTTTTATAAGAAGGCTTATGAAGATGATTACAAATTAATTGATGAGGTTGCCGTTTTAAACGATAAAGTTTTTAAGGCAGCCTCTAATTCAGTTAGTGACAGAGTTGCAAATATAATACAAGATAATTTGTCAAAATATAAAGTACCAGCTAAACCACTAAAGATTCAGGATTATAGAAGACAAATTGAAATCCTAGACAAACAATTAAAGAAATTAAGTAAGCCAATTAAATTTGATATTGCTAAATATATAGATAAATTTTTACAAATACTTAATCCATGTAAAGATGATAATGGTGATGAAACTAAAATAAGAAATGAACTAATAGCTTATATTGCAATATGTGGTTTTATAACTTTTGGTGTTGTATATTACTTATCTCCAATAGTTTTAGTTGGTCTTTTTATCCTAGGATATTATAATTTGACTATGTCAAATAAGATTGAAAAGATTATTTTTCATTGTAAAGTTCTTAATGATAATATAGAGAAGATTAAGCAAGCAATAGAAGATGATATTGAATTAAACAGGCAACATGACAAAATTAAACTGGATGAAGAATTTGATGATATCATGTCTAAGCTAATGGATAATAGAAACAATAAAGAATTAGAGATGCAGAATAAATTAGATGAAGTCAGAGATAATTTTTCATTTGATGATTCTGAGATAAATACAAGATATCAAATGAATATAGCTTCAAAAGAGGAAGAAATAAAAAGACTTGACAATGACATAAAGGAATGTAATGATTCACTTTTAGAATTTAAAAAGAATTTAACTCAAAAAAGAATAGATTTACAAAAGTCTATACAGGAATTAAATTCTAGTCTGTTCACATTTAAAGGGGAAGAGTTTGCTTTTAAAAGTTCTTACATATTCGATATAAACCCTAGTGAGGTTAAGTGTTGGGAGTTTAGACCTGGCTTTAATTTAATTATACATGATGATGATACAGTTGCTGTAGAATTTATAAGACTATTTATTGCAGAATCTTTATCTTATTATAAATGTGGTACAGCTACTTTTGATGTTGTTGATTTGAAATATGCTGCGGCAGATTTAGCAGATTTAAGAAAAATAAAAGATGACCCTAATGATAGAGTTAGAGGAGTAATAGAGATATATGATGATACACAATCATTTAAAGCATTGGAAACAATGTTATCAAAAGAAGCTAAATCAAGAAAGAAAACTATTTCAGAAGAAAGAGGTTGTAATAACATAGAAGAGTTTAATGCATTAATGAGAACACCAGAAGTTCAAGGTATGCCTTTATCATATATGTTTATAATATTTTATACAGTTAATTTAGAAATGATAAATACTGAAATGATGAATAGCTTACTTAGAATTGGTCACACCCTAGGAATATTCATTATAGTATTTTCAACTATGGGAGATTTAAGAAGTTCAAACGAAAATGCTTTCACATTACTTAGTATGCCATGCTATGTAAGTATTTTAAGGGAAGATGCAATAAAAAGAACTTCTAAAAATCGTATTATTTCAAACCTATCTAGTATTGAATAGTTAATGTGTAAAATAACAATACACAAAACTAGCAGTTTATATTTCATTAGATTATTTAAAAGATGAGTAAACATACATTAAAATATTTAAATAGGACAATAAGATTTTTCAGGTAGTAATTACTCATTTTCAACTTAATCTTAAAGTGTAAAAAACAGCCAATACAAAAAATGGCTAACTATACAATATTGATTAAATTAAAAGGAGGAATTGGCTATGGCTAATCAAAGTTTAGACGTTGATTTTATCGACGAAATAAAAGCAGTTGCTGGAAATATTCCAGAAGCATATGAAAGTTTAGTAAAGGGTACAACAGCTTTACTTGAACTTGCTCAAAAAAATAATACAAAGAAACTTGAACAATCATGCTCTGAACAATTAGAAATTTTAAAGAGTGTGTTTAAGAATACAAGTGAAGAAACTTCAGAAGGACTTGACAAAGTTATCAAGACTTATGAACGTTCTATGGAAGGAATTTAAGAGGGGGTAGAGTGATATGGCAGGTAAAATAGTTTTAGATACAGCTGAATTAGAAAGTACAGTTGGGG